>Ga0118677_10012773_pt1 | contig 12248 bp, 15 predicted proteins | sample AliMusrvi5mmetaG_FD_86154 | JGI IMG/M metagenome (GOLD analysis project Ga0118677, IMG submission 86154)
GTCCAGTGTCATCGATTACATTCACCACCACTATGACGAACCCCTGCGCTTGCCTGTTCTCGCGGAAATGGCCGGGCTTTCCGTCTATCAATTCGACCAGCGCATCCGTTTCTTGTTTCACGTCACGGCCGGTCAGTATTTAGTCAAAATACGCATTGATGCCGCCTGTCAATGCCTATCCGGCACCTCGGAAATCATCGCCCAGATCGCCCTGCGCTGCGGGTATTCCGACCAATCCGCGTTTTCCCGCCAGTTCAAACTCGTCGTGGGCATCAGTCCGCTGGCATATCGCAAAAAATTCCAAGACTGACGGAGGAGCTGCGTGAAATGAACCGATTGCCGACCTACTTTTCGATCCTATAAGCCCCAAAACAGCAGCCTGCCTAACCACAAATCCACCCCCATCAACAATCATGAATCGCAAGAGAGTCTATATTTCGCATTGCTTGGTTTCTACTTTCACCGTTGTCGTCGGCATTGCCGGGGCCGCGCCGGTTCAGGACATGAAGTTATGGTACGACAAGCCAGCCACTCAGTGGGTCGAGGCACTTCCGGTGGGGAACGGAAGGCTCGGTGCCATGGTTTTTGGAGGGGTGGAGAGCGAGCGCTTGCAACTCAACGAAGGCACGTTGTGGGCAGGCGGTCCCTATGACCCTAGCAGTCCTGATGCGTTCATAGCGCTGCCCGAGGCTCGTCGGCTGATCTTTGAGGGCAAGTACGGCGAAGCTCACGGTTTGATCGGCGCAAAAATGATGGCCCACCCACTTAAACAGATGCCGTACGAGACACTCGGCGATTTGAAGTTAAGCTTTCCCAGGGAGGGCGACGTGACCGAGTACCGGCGTGAACTCGATCTCGATACGGCCATCGCGCGAACGACTTACACGGTTGACGGTGTTAGATTCGTCCGCGAAGTATTCTCCAGCCCGGTCGATCAAGTGATTGTCGTTCATCTTTCGGCTGACAAACCAGGGCGGATCAACTTTGCCGCAGCGTTGGCCACTCCACAGAAAGCCACGGTCGATGCCGAGTTGCCAGGCACGCTGGTCATGCGGGGCGTAAACGCCGCTGCTCAGGGCATCCCAGGCGCTCTGAAGTTTCAGGCCCGCGTCCGCGTTCTAACACAAGGCGGCAGGATGGCCGCCGACAAAGCCAGCGTTTCTGTGAGTAGCGCGGATTCCGCGACATTGCTGATTGCCGCCGCAACGAGCTACAAGAGTTATAAGGATGTAAGCGGCGACCCTGAAGCGCTGACTCTAGCGTACTTGACCAAAGTGTCTGGAAAACCGTTAGATTCCATGCGCCGGGATCACGTCGCGGAACACCAACGGTTGTTCCGGCGCGTGTCGCTTGATCTAGGCGTGACCGATAAGATGAAACGTCCGACTGATCAGCGTATCGCCAGTTTTGCCGAGGGCAACGATCCGCAATTGGCGGCGCTTTACTTTCAATTCGGCCGCTACCTGCTGATGTCTTGCTCGCGTGAGGGTGGCCAGCCAGCGACATTGCAGGGGCTGTGGAACGAAAGCATGGCTCCCCCATGGGACAGCAAGTACACGATTAACATCAATACGGAGATGAACTATTGGCCCGCAGAACCGACCAACCTCGGCGAGTGTACCGCCCCGCTCATCAAGATGGTCACTGAGTTGGTTGAGCCGGGCAGCCGTACGGCAAAAGTGAATTGGGGTGCGGGCGGTTGGGTATGTCATCACAACACTGACTTATGGCGGGCGACGGCACCGATCGACGGCCCGACCTGGGGCTTCTGGCCGACGGGTGGCGCGTGGCTTTGCAAGCATCTATGGGATCGCTACGAATTCGGCGGCGACAAGAAGTATCTAGCACAGGTCTATCCGGTCTTGAAGGGATCCGCACAGTTTTTTCTCGACACACTTGTGGAAGAACCGAAGCACAAGTGGCTGGTGACGTGTCCCTCGCTTTCTCCGGAAAACACACACCCCGGTGGCGTGAGCGTCTGTGGCGGGCCCACGATGGACAGCCAAATCATCCGCGACTTGTTCACAAACTGCATCCATGCGGCGGAGATTCTTGGTCTGGACACCGACTTCCGCGCGAAGCTCGTTGCCACGCGCTCAAAACTGGCTCCAAATCAGATAGGCAACCAAGGCCAACTCCAGGAGTGGCTCGACGACTGGGACATGAAAGCGCCGGAGCTTAAACACCGCCACGTCTCGCATCTTTACGGCCTCTACCCCAGTGCGCAGATCACTCCCCGCGGCACCCCAGAGTTGGCGGCCGCCGTTCGCAAGTCGCTCGAAATTCGCGGCGACGACGCCACCGGCTGGGGCGTGGGTTGGCGCATCAATCTCTGGGCAAGACTGCTCGACGGCGATCATGCGTACCGCCTGCTGACCATGTTGATGACGCCACCCCGGACGCTGACTAACATGTTCGACAGTTGCCCGCCTTTCCAGATAGATGGCAACTTCGGCGGCTGTGCGGGTATCGCCGAAATGCTCATGCAGAGCCATGCCGGTGAGATCGAATTGCTGCCGGCTCTGCCCAAGGCGTGGCCCTCGGGTAGCGTCAAGGGACTCCGTGCCCGCGGCGGGTTTGAAGTCGATATCGAATGGAAGGAGGGTAAGGTCACATCCTACCGAATTGCTTCTAACGACATGCGAAAAGCGACCATACGCGTCAATGGCACAACCAAGGTTATAGAATCCGTAACACGGTGAAACACCCGCGATTCCAAAGTCATGCAGTTCCGCCCCTGAGAGTCCTAGAAAAGCCAAAAATCGCGTCGTTAGAGCTAGATTTCTTCTCTTGGGCGTTCGGCGAGCCGTCTTCAAGTCTTGTGTCTTGTGTCTTGTGTCTTGTGTCTTGTGTCTTGTGTCTTCACAAATACACCGACTTTCCTATTATCGAACTTTTATCCTTGTCGGCCCCCCATCGGCGGCCCTAAATGCCTCCGACGAACGGGAAATCGCAGAGAAGCGCATTCCCGTGCCGCAATTGTCCCTATTATACCGCACGCTGTATAATAGGGACAATTGCGGCACGCTGTTCAATAAAGCTGTTGGATGAATAAATGAGAGAATTTCGACACTTCTTGATCATGATGGTTTTGTGCCCGTGGATTGGCGGCACAATCATCGGTTATAGTGTCTACTGGAATTCCAAAGTGACTGATTTATCGAGCGCTATATGGTATTTATTCTGCGCGGCTACCGGTATGCTTATTTTCGGTCTACTAATTACATGCATCGTCCATGTGACGATAGCTTGCATTACCTACTTTCCATTCATGATTATCAACCTCATGCACACCCGGAAGGTTTACAAGATATTGTGGATTTCTATAATTACATTCGCCTGCGCTATTATCGAAGGAATTACTCTTGCCAATATTTCCCATGCCATCGAAGCATCAACCTTATCCATAGTCTCAGCATGCATTATTGCTGGTGCCGTCGGGGCATGGTTGAATAACCTTAATTGGCTGCCACCCATTGAGAATGAAGACATCCAACAAACCATGGATGTCAACCGCCCATAATCATCTCAATTTCATTTCATTCACACCGCAATGACGCGGTGACATCACATCAAACGTTAGCTCTCATGAATTCAGATTTCGGGGCCGGAATACGATCCGAAAATATTCTTTGCATCGATCGGCAATCCGTGCAACGGTACCCACATCGATATGGCAACCGTAACCGTTTCTCCCAAATTTCAGATCGTCATCCCAAAGGATGTTCGAGACAGGCTAGTCATGGCACCAGGCGACAAAATCGAGGTGATCCAGCTCGAGGGCCGGATCGAACTAATTCCTGTTCGCTCGGGGAGCTCCCTCAGAGGCTTTCTAAAGGGACGCAAGAACACATTCCAAAGAGAGGACGACCGATGCCTACCGTAGTTGATTCATCCGGTTGGATTGAGTTTTTCGTCGGTGGCTCCAATGCCGATCGTTTCGAGAAGGCGATTGAGAATACTGCAGATCTTGTCGTGCCCGCAATCTCGATTACCGAGGTGTATCGCTGGGTGCTACGAGAATCGAGCCAAAGCGACGCTCTCACCGTCGCCGCGCTAATGAGGCAGGGAAAGATTATCCCTCTTGATGAGCGGCTTGCAGTGATTGCGGCCGAAGTGAGCCACCGCCTTCGACTGTCCCTTGGGGACGGAATCATCTACGCAACTGCTCTTGAGACGTCGGCTAAACTTTTGACACAGGATGCAGACCTCGAAGGTTTGCCGGGTGTCACGTACGTACCGCATCCCGCCAGAAAGAGCTAACAAATCGCCGCTGCCGACCGGGATGAGCCCCACAGTTTCACCTCAACCACTACGTTTTCGCCCGGCGGCAGGGCTCAGCGTTCGGCAGAAATAGATATATCCCACTACTAATGGAGAACATCACCGCAGCCGGGAACACCGAAGTGCCAGCCTATCTGGCGCTGCAACAAGAAGGTCTCAAGGTCGAGCGACGACTCTTAGAGAATGGGACTGAGCTATGGATCGCCTCGAATGAATCTGGACAATATTCTGCACCCTCGCCATTGGAACTCCTTGGAATCTATTCGATGAGACAGATACGCGGAGGCGAATGGAAGGCCAGTGATGATGAGATCCAGACCTTCCTCGCAGCCTACTACCCAAACGCATTGCCCACGGAGAATGATGGCTAATTGCATGAGAATCAGATGCCGAACAAATCGCCGCTGCCGACCGGCTTCAGCTCCACAGTTTCACCTCAACCACTACGTTTGCGCCCGGCGGCAGGGCTCGACGTTAGCCCAATGATATGACCGATCGACTAAAGTGTCGCACATGCGACAATATGATTCTGCCTGCCACCGCCCAACACAACAACGGGCTGTGCGGGCAGTGCTTCATGCGCGCAAAGACGATAGACCAAGATCCGCCAGAACGAGAATTCTTCGGCAAGTATGATGATGCCGTTTGGCATTACGGCGGAAATTTCCCTGCCGACCTCCCGAATGTCGCTGGCGCCACTCACATTGGGATGTTCGTCGCCTCGTGCATTTTACAGGGGATGGTTGGAGAGATACACGAGGTGGAGTTTCCCGAGAATCTGCAGAGATTGCGGAATCGAGAAATCACACCAGGCAGATGGATCATTGAGGCCTGCGACGAGAAGTTTACTCAGGAGGAACTCAACGAGGAAGGAAACGCTTTCGCGATGGACTATTACTACGCAACCGGCGCCCTGTATCTCGCCGACTACGAACAGACACTTTGTGCGGGACTGGAGACCACTTATCATGTTCCAGACACTTGGGAATCCTTCGACAAGATCAACCCCGTTATTCGGGAGCGCCTAGCCCAGTGGCGACAAAAACCGGGCTAACAAATCGCCGCTGCCGACCGGGTATAGCTCCACTGTCTCAACTCCAACCACCACGTTTTTGCCCGGCGGCAGGGCTCGACGTTAGCTCCCGGAATCAATGCAGATTAAGCCGCGCCGCTTCCGTAAGGTCCAAAGAAAATCAATCAAGCTCCTCAATCGACCACAAATTCTCTCACCTCGACTGGTGCGCCACCCGGTGCATTCTTCCAGGTGGTCAGGTGACGCCCGAGAAATCGAATGCACTTTTCGGATTCGATCTCGCTTCCAGAATTCAGAATAATGAAGAATGCGAACTGGAGTGAACATCGCTTCGCGCAGACACAGATAGAAGAAAACTCGGCGATTGAGGTTGCGATGCCAATCTGAACAATGAAGAAAATCAAGAAGAAGAAAGAGCTAACAAATCGCCGCTGCCGACCGGCATCAGCTTCACAGTTACACCTCAACCACTACCCCTGCGCGCCGGCGGCAGGGCTCGACGTTGGGTGTGATAGCGCATCGCAAGGCATTTCTTTGATCGTCAAATGAACTCTGAATTGTCACTGACTCCCACACATCGACCCGCTACCGACATATCCCAGCTTCAATTAAAAATCTCCAGAGATAGCATGCTGAAGATTCTGTCTTGATTCATAGTCATGAGCACAATTGCTTTTGGTCTTCTAATTTCTGCCATACGTTCAATTGGAGATCTCGAAGACGCTCAACGCCAGCTGGGAGCGCAAACTGAGAAGTTCCATCAATATGAGCGGAGCGGAGACCTGACGAAGCTCCAAAACGATCCCGAATATTGGAAGCGACTTGACGAGTTAAAATCTGCAACATTCGTCCCTGGCACAAAGAGCGCAATTTTAGAAGCCAAAGTGGCCACATCAATACTTCTTATCTACATTCAAGCTGTCTTCTTTATCTGCGTCTGGGTGAGAAAGCATCAGAAAGAATCAAAGCTCATGCGTTCTTTCGCGCCCTAGGCTCCGCAACCTGTCGTCGGATGCAAACGCAATTGCCATGGCCAATTTCACGGTCTGCGGCCTAAAAATAGCAAAAAACACCCAACAAATCGCCGCTGCCGACCGGCTTCAGCTCCACAGTTTCACCTCAACCTCTACGTTTTCGCCCGGCGGCAGGGCTCGACGTTAGGCATCAAGAAAAGATAATATGAAGATCGACGGCGTGATTCTTCCAACGGGCGCTGACTCGCGCGTCAATCGCGAGGATTTATGCCGGTTAATCGATACCCGACCGGAGTTCCGCCGTCCCGCGCCTGTTCAAATAATTAACCCGTTCAATCGGGAGTCGGTGGTAGTAAGTCCGACTCAAGATGTTGCGGAGGTCGAGGTCGATGGAGCCAAAGTCGGTAATGTGTCCTGGTCAATGTCAGACGATAATCCGCTGATCAATGTAAAGATTGAGCAATCGGCCGTGTGGCTAGCCTTGGAGTGGGCAAGGGAGCTTAGGGGTGATTTCCGCGAGTATCCATCGCCTTCGGAAGAAAATGCCTAACAAATCGCCGCTGCCGACCGGGATCAGCTCCGTAATTTCACCTCAACCACTACACGTTGGCCCGGCGGCAGGGCTCGACGTTCTGCCAGGAGATTACAGCTTGTTGCCGTCGCGAGGGATAGCTCGATTTGTTTGGGGCTCCGGGTTTGTCCGGTACCGAAGCAGTTCCGGTCTGCGAGCCTTTGTTCCGCGAGAGCGAATGATTTGGTCACGGTTAGACAGCCAATCCCCCGCGAGAGTTGAGGTGATCAATACTGCACGTGCGGGGCTAGGACCCGCGAGATGAACCCGGCGACCTCCGGCCTGCGGATTTGGGTATGAGCGTTTCCGACTTGATTCCGGCAGCACCTCGGCTCCCGAGCGAGAACCCACCGAAGATTTCCCGCTTGGTCCAACGGAATTCGCCGGACGTCCCCATCGTTGGGGACGACAGAAGGCAGAACAAATCGCCGCTGCCGACCGGGATGAGCTGCATTGTTTCACATCAACCACCATGCCTTCGCCCGGCGGCAGAGCTAGGCGTTCGGCAAGAATATGAAGAAACTTCCACTGCTTCTGGTGACTGTCGGAATTATCGCTATTTCCTTCTTTGCGATTTATACTACATTCATCTATGGCCGTACATATGGACCAGATTGCATCGAGGCGATCCGATCGGGTAGACTCCACCCAAGCGCCGTAAAGTCGATTGACGTGGTCGCACATCAGGTCGGGTCGATGCCGTTCCGAGCAAGTGAATATGCGCGACTGAAGAAGTTGGCGGAGATCACTACGCCTTCCGAGATCAAGGGAATAATTGAGAACCTTTCGACTGCGGATCGCCAGTTCCCTAACATGAATCATCCAGTGGTTAATGATGTTTGCTATCTCCGCATCAACACTGAGAATGGCTGGTATTGGATATACTGCAATCTGCTTGATGACGGACAATACCGAGGCCTAGAAGCGAACGCTAATACTATGAATGCAACAAATCCAAACGGAGGCCGCAGGTATTTTCTCTACGCGACGGATGTTATTATCGCGGCAGCAAGAATGAAGAAATAGCCGAACAAGTCGCCGCTGCCGACCGGCTTCAGCTCCGTAACTTCACGTCAACCACTACGTATTTGCCCGGCGGCAGGGCTCGGCGTTCGGCAATTAAGACAATGAATACTGACAACCGAGACCTGGATTCCCTGTTGCGGGCTGCCGAGGCCCGCGAACGAATAAGTCAGCGCGCATTGAGTCACCAGAAGAAGAAGCGGCAATTTTGGTTGGTCCTCTTCGCCGGAACGATCCTTTCCCTCGTCGGTCTGTGCCCTTCTGCAAGTGGATTGATTTGGCTGGCAGCATGGGTCTTTTATGCGATCTCGTTTGTGTGGTATACGGGGGGGCTTGGTTTTCCTACTTCCTATGAAGACGACCTTCTCGTTAATCGGTGGCGAAGAATAATTGACTTGTGGGATGAATTCGGCCGCCAAGGAAGAATCCCAGAATTGATATTTGTCTGGACTCTGCCAGCAATTGGGAGATTAGTCCGTACCGTATTTGACGTTACGATATGATCCAAGATGCCGAACAAATCGCCGCTGCCGACCGGCTTCAGCTCCGTAACTTCACCTCAACCACTACGTTTTGGCCCGGCGGCAGGGCTCGACGTTCGGAGAAAATAGTAATCTTATGATCATACGACCCCTATTCTTACTACCTGTTGTCTTAATGACTGGATGTGCGACCACATCCACTACGAGGCAACCCGCATTCACGCTCGCTATCCCTGCCGCCTTCAATCACTCCGTTGAGTTGAAGCGTATCAGAATTGGGGATGATCTCTGGGCTCCGCCACCGACCCCCGATAAAGCGAAGTACCCAATCACAAAATATGCTGGAGCATGGGGAAAGCAGAATTTTGTTGATCGGCAAGAGCACAGTTGGAAAATTGAGGTGTCTCTTGCACCAACAGCAAGAATTCAACAAATACAGAAGGCTTGTTCTGAGGCGACCGATGGATATGATGCCGGGCACAGAGTCGATGAGGACGGTTCCTATATGTTTGCACGGTTTGCCCATAAAGACTTCCGATGGGGCAGGGCGTTTTCCTACCTGACACAGTTCACGCAGGACACCAGTGTTTACGTACCACACAATGGTCATCTTACCTATGAAGTATGGGGAATCACAAAGAACGGCAGCCATGTTGTTCACGCTACATTCAATCTAACGCATCCCAAGCTCCGGACGTGGGGACCGGAGGTGAGGGTAGCAGATTCCATCGAGGCACTGAAGAAAGATCGAGACTATGCTCTTATTGAGTCGTGCTCTTCCAGCGCCTTTGAACCTGGCCTTACAGAGATAGATTCATTGTTGAACTCCTTGGAAGTAGAATAATCCGAACAAATCGCCGCTGCCGACCGGGATGAGCTTCATTGTTTCATATCAACCACCATGCCTTCGCCCCGGCGGCAGGGCTCGACGTTCGGTGTGAAGAAGCAATACCTACCCGCTACCAAAATAGACTTCGATGGGACGACCGAGAAATGCAATAAGAGCGCAGATCAGGCTTGTTGTTTGCCTCCTGATCGGAATTCACTCAGCTTGTGCACCGACAGGCCCCTGCGGCAGATATTCAACCGAAATACGGTCGAAGGAGCAAATGCAAAGCATTGCTCGCCGCGACGGGTTTTCACCGTGGTCTTGTAAGGGTCCTTGCTGCCCAGGAACCAGTAAGGTTACGCACACCCATTTCGGGCCGGTTTTCGTGATTCCTACGGTCGTGACAGACCGCTATTATGTGAAAAACGAGATTCTTGAGGAGTTCATAAGTCCCGCCGACATCAAGGCAAGCACAGAGAAATCTCCATACATTTTCCTTGTCGGACAACCGTATTCAATCGAATCACTTCACTCAGATTTACCCACTCGCTAATAGCAACACAAGAAATCACCGAACAAATCGCCGCTGCCGACCGGCATCAGGTCCACAGTTTCACCTCAACCACTATCCTGTCGCCCGGCGGCAGGGCTCGACGTTCTGCCAAGAAATGAAAAGCAAACAAATAGCTCGTCTAATTCTCAGAATCATACTTGTCGTAGGTTTGGTGGTTCTTGGTTTCACAGCGATAGCCTTTCTTCCTGGGTCCATTGAGGGAAGTTACCAAGGCAGCATGGTGACAACTTGTGGTTGTGATGGAAGGAGCTTTATCAATCTTCGAGACAATAGGATTGTCACCTACTTTACCGCCCATCCACCTGCGTGGCTGACAGGGAGATACGAAAAGAGATCGGACGGTGGACTGGACATGTTCATGCAGAACCTAAGAGCCGATGAACCTGAGACGCTGTTCATGAAGGCTTATCCACGGCTGCTTATCACAAAGTTTGTGGGGCAATCGGACGGAGAAGTTTATTGGTGCTGGAAGTGGCCGTTATTTGGCGTAACCAAAGAAGCTTACAAGAGCCAAGAAATCAGTTCGATGGTTTTGGAACGAGAGGGCTCGATGAAGAGACTAATCTATGACCATGACTTTCGATTGATTAGGCGTGAGGTTAAAATCGGCCCGAACCAATGGGCAGAACAAGTCGCCGCTGCCCGACCGGCTTCAGCTCCGTAACTTCACCTCATCCACTACCCCTGCGCGCCGGCGGCAGGGCTCGACGTTAGCTCCCAGAGACAACAAAGAATTCAATCGCGCCGTGTCCGTAAGGTCCAACAGGAATCAATCAAGATCCTCAAGCCACTCGACTTATCGCCTCGACTGAAGTGCCTCCGTAGTGCATTCTCGCAGATGGTCAGGTGACAACCGAGGAACAGAATGCAATATTCGGATTCAATCTCAACTCCAGATCCCAGAATATGATAGAACACTCCGGGAGGTGAGACGACAAATGAAGAATAGAATGCAAATTTCGGATTCAATTACAGCTCCGGAAGTCACAATAAGATAAGTCACACCAGAGAACGCCATTTTCACAGAATGGACATGAAGCCAATCGGGCCAATGAAGAAGAAGAAAGAGCTAACAAATCGCCGCAGCCGACCGGCATCAGCTCCACAATTTCCAGCCAACCACACTCCAATCGCCCGGCGGCTGGGCTAGGCGTTATGCAGAGAATTCAGAAATTGCCGAATCGTCTCGTCAGTCGCTATCGGGGATTCACCGGAGGCCTCCCGGTACACAACGATACAGCCACAGGCAGTATGGTCTTCGATAGCAACGCACCGTTCTTGGTATGCAAAAGACAATCAAAAGACAATGAACTGGCCAAATGATGCAGATGGGGATGTACTGAGAAATCTGGAGAAGCAAGACTTCGATTTCGACAAAGTGTGGGAAATTGATTTCAATATTGATTTCGCATCATGGCCACTATCCCTAGAAGCACAGCAAGGGATTAAATCAATTTACCCAAATTGTGTCTTCGAGGAACCTGACGACGAAGACATTGAAGAAGGCAACACTAGCGGGTATGTTCGACTAACGGTCAAATCTCAACTGACGTACGATTTGGTAATTCGGATGCAGGCGCAGATTTCTCAAGACGCGAGACCGTTTGGAGGTCGGTGTGAATCATGGGGCCTGATGCACTAAAGCAATTGCATAACAAATCGCCGCTGCCGACCGGCTTTAGCTCCCTAACTTCACCTCAACCACTACCCCTGCGCGCCGGCGGCAGGGCTCGACGTTCGACTAGATAAACTCACCCAAATACAACAACATGCAGCCACTAGTAATTAAAGAATGGAAAGCTAATAATCAACCTGTTGACGCCGACGGCAACTTCATCAGCATAACGGGTCGACAAGGAGGCATGATCGCTTGGATGCTAGCCCTCCTGAAGATTGATCCAACAACATCGATAAAAGTTTCTCCCGAAAGGGTTGAATTTGCAAGTGCATCCCTTTCTGGAACAGAGTTCAGAATGATTCCGATTTTGAGCGTGTGTTCAACTTACTATGGATATTACAAGCCATGGAAATCAGCACTGGCTATCTGTGGAGTGTTTCTTCTCATAGCTATTGAGTTAGGAGTTCTCATGGGTTCTGGGTTTGCCGCCTTTATTCTTTTCATTGTGGGCCTTGGAATTTCTCTATTGTATTATTATCTGAGTCGCACTCTGACGCTGGGTATTGTTGAACACAGTGGAGTTGTTAATGGAATCAAATTCAAGCGATCAGTGATTGAGGGCGTCGACATCAATCAGGCTCAAGGATCATACATATGTAAGATCACTCAGTTTCTAATCGAATCGCGCCGGAGTAATTTATAAGTCGAACAAATCGCCGCTGCCGACCGGGATGAGCTTTGAGGCGGCCCCCGATCTTCGGCCAAAGGATAGCTAAACTAAGCTATGGTGGCTGGGGGCGGGGAAGATATAGTAGCGCATGGGTGCGGAGTCAATGACTATTTGGATGGGCGGCGGGAAA
>Ga0118677_10012774_pt1 | contig 12248 bp, 14 predicted proteins | sample AliMusrvi5mmetaG_FD_86154 | JGI IMG/M metagenome (GOLD analysis project Ga0118677, IMG submission 86154)
ATACCGCGCTGACCAATTGAATCTTTTTCATATGCTTCACCTTACGCTTTTTGCGAGGCGATGCAAATTTCTTTTTATCTTTTTTTATAGCGCCTAATATCTTTGCTTTACTGACACCTTTTGGCAGTTCAGTAGGCAACCCAAAAGAAATTATCATATTAATGATTTGATCCATTTCTTTTTTCTTTAACACACCAAGGCAGTAAGAAAATCTTGCAGAAAAACATATCCCTATGGAAACCGCTGAACCATGGCTAACCTTACCTTTAGTTGCAGCCTCTATTGCATGTCCTAAGGTATGCCCAAGATTAAGCACGCGTCTTTTATGCCTATCGCTCACATCATCCTTAACAATATCCAATTTTGTTTTTATTGATTCCCTAACAATATCCTTTATGGGTCTTTTGGTAATGGATTTACCAGAGATTATGGAGTGCTTTACAGCCTCGGCAAGCCCAGACTTTAATTCCTTTTCTGGCAGGGTCTTTAATAAAGAAAGATCATAGTATACGAATTCAGACTGGCTTATTGTTCCAACAATATTTTTATAATGTTCAAAGTTAACACCATTTTTGCCACCAAGGCTTGCATCTACCTGTGCCAACAGCGTCGTAGGAACGAACCCAAAGCGCAATCCCCTCATATATGTTGAGGCAACAAATCCCGCAATATCACAAACTATTCCGCCACCAATGCCGACTATAAAGCTTTCTCTATCAGCACCAAGTCCCAACATTTTTTTAAAAATATAGTAAACGGTTCCCATATCCTTTATGTCTTCGCCTTCCTTTATGACAATAACGTCTGCCTTAGGAAACCTTTTACCATAAAGCCTTTTAACGGTTGTATCTGTTATTATAATTACGTGTTTTTGTTTTTTTAGCACTTTGCCCAAATTAGAAAGTTTTTGATCAAGCATTATTTGTGTTTTCATTTAAGCCCTTCCAAAAATACTCTTAACTTTTTAACATCCTTTGCTATTTTTTCGAATTGTTTTGGTGTTAGAGCCTGTTCCTTATCAGAAAGTGCTTCTGCAGGGTTGTTGTGGACCTCTAACATTAGCCCGTCTGAACCTGCTGCAACTGCAGCCATCGACATTGGTGCAATAAGACTTAACTTGCCCGTACCATGACTTGGATCTACTATTACAGGCAAATGAGTAAGCTCTTTCATCGACGGTACTGCGCTTAAATCTAAAGTGTTCCTTGTGTATGTTTCAAAACTTCTTATGCCTCTTTCGCACAAGATAACGTTCGGGTTGCCTTCGTTCAAAATATATTCAGCGCAATTCAACCATTCAACATATGTGGAGAACATTCCTCTTTTCAATAATACTGGTTTACCGGCCTTGCCGACTTCTTTTAAAAGAGAAAAGTTTTGCATGTTCCTTGCGCCAATTTGCAAAATATCAACATACTCACAAACCCAAGACACATCCTTAGTGTCAAGAACTTCACTAACTACGGGCAAGCCAGAAAGCTCCCCAGCCTTGGCAAGGATCTTAAGACCCTTAAGCCCAAGTCCCTGGAACGCGTAAGGGGATGTTCTGGGCTTAAAAGCCCCACCCCTAAGCATATTCGCCCCTGCTTTTTTAACAGCCAAAGCAATTTCTATGGTCTGCTCCTCGCTTTCTACTGTGCAAGGCCCCGCTATCAATAAGAAATCCTTACCGATTGTTACATCCTTTACTTTTATTTTTGTACGGTTTTTGCCGTCAAAAGCAGCAAGTTTTATATTTTGCATAGAGGAGTAATCTACCATGAAACAAGGATATAGCAACGCTTGTGTTGAAACATACAGGTGTGGTGCTAACTGGTTCGATTCCCGTTGGGGACGCCAATTCGAAGTTTTGTTCATTTGAGCAAGAACAAATAGCGGTTTTTTCAAATCATACTCGACAGTTTCACCATTAAGGCGAGGGTTCGAAAGCAACCTGTCTAAAAATACTCGCTGTTCCATCTGTGATTGCTTGGACCATAGGCCCTTAGCCTTTCTCGCGAGTTCGAGAATGTATTTAGCCGTCTGCATACCCGCATCACTGACTTTAACACTGGCATTTTCTAACAACCTTGTGTAACGAAGTCTTTCACTGTTCAAATTGGCGACCTGTCTTTTATATTCAAGTTCATCTATTGTACCTCTAGACAGGAAAGTATAGATTTTATCTCCTTCTACATCTAATTGGATTAAAGCTTGTCGGAAATCTTCTATCTGTCGTCTTATTGCGTCTTTCATTTTCTCTTGCGTTTTATTTAACGCATCCGCTATTTGTTGGGCCTGTTCTTCTGTTATGCTAAAAGAATCAATCGCCGCTTCAAACTGTTCTTTGATTTTACTTTCGCTTACATTCATTTGCTTGTCGTGCTCCCTTCTTCCATTGCTACAATGGTAGTAATGAAAGTTGCTGGTAACCTTGCCCGTCTTTTTTGATTTCTTAGCCTTGGGATCAAAAACTACATTACAACCACAAACAGAGCATTTCATCCAGCCATATCCATAAAGACCTATATTGCTATCCGTATACTTTATCGGATATTTTTTCTTGGCGAAGCTATCCACTACATCGAGCACATTCCTGTCTATTATGATTTCGTGACTGCCTTTGTAGAGAATTCCATTCCACTTAAACATGCCCCGATAGAGTTGGTTCTCTATTCTTCTCTGTATAGACGATATATGATAGCTTTTAATCTTATCATATGGGATTAAGCCTTCACTAATAATCGTCGCCCTTATGTCATTGTAAGACTTATTCTGTGCCTTTAATTCAAACTCCCTTCTTACCAGTTTCATATTCTCCATATTTGTATCAGGGACCACTATAGAAGTCCCGTTTGTGCTTCTTTCTAACACGTAGCCCAGAGGAACCTTGCTACCAGGATACGAGCCTGATTGGGCTTTACACTTCCCGACATCTTTAACTTTGGCACTTATGGTACAACTTAGTTGTTTATCCGTTAGGGTTTGGAACTCTCTCATTAGAAATTCAGAATTAGAGCTATCTTTATTTAGGATCTTATTATCTTTCACGTAATGCACGGCGATCTTGCCCTGTTTTATTAATTTCTGGTTCATTTCTATGTCGGTGAAGTTCCTAGATTCACGATCCGTCATATAAAATAAAATGTTGTAGATCCCTTGGTCCACCGCATAGTTTATAGCTTCATGGAACTCTTCTCTTTTTTCTGACGCCCAAGCTGACTCAACGATCTTTACTGTTTTAATAATATTAAAATTATTTTTTTGTGCATAGGACTTAATTTCCTGTTCTTGAACATCATGACTGCTGTTATCCTTTTGCCGAGCACTCGAGACCCTAAGAAAAGCAACAGCCTCGTTATTAGGAACACTTCTAATACTTCTAACTCTTTTTTTCTTCATAGATTTAAATCCTCCTTTATATAACACCAAACTATTCACACACGCTATAAAAATAGTGGTTCGAAAGCTTCTACTTGGGGGTCAAGCCGCCAAGGATAACCCATTCAGCTCTTCGTCCCACTTCATAAGGGTCTTAAATATATCCACTATTGCATCAAGGTCTTCTACCGGGATGCGTTCAGACTTATTGTTGTTGGTTACAGAGGTTGGTTTATCTGTAACGGTTTCAGAACAAACCTTTTGGGGCTTTGCTCCTTCATTTATATCGCGGGTAGTATTGTCTACGTCTAAACAGTCTACGTCTAAACAAGTATCTTCCCCTTTGGGTTGCGTGTTATCATCGTATAGCATCTTATATGTCACCTCTATTTATTGTAATTGTCTTGTTGTCTTGGTCTAGGACGCTTGGGACGTTGTTTTGGTTATCCTTTTGTATACTGTCTAATATATTATTTTCTAATTTTTTAGACGAAGTCAGTTTTAGGCGTCCCAGCCGTCCTAGCACATCTGGAATAATAATATCAGATTCTCTGCTCTCGATCCTTCGTACCTCAATAAACGTATCTGTATATGTGTCTGTTGTGTTGATGCCGACTAAAGCAAATATCCTTTTTCTATGCTCCCTTCCTGCTTCGCCAGGATATATAACGCAACCAAACCTATCTTCATCATCTATGAACAAATGTTCCCCTTTCTTATCCTGTTCAATTTCTGCACAGGCTGGGCATCTTGCAATTGTTTTACCTGGCAGTTCTTTTACGTTCTCAAGTTTTGTAATATCCAGTGCCATGACTAAAAGCTCCTATTAAAAGAAATCTTTTTAAATCCTCGAACACTTTTTCCGTCACGTTTTATTGAGTGTGATTTCGCTGTTTGAAATAATTCAAGCATTAGATCTTCAAGTTCTTTGTGTAGTACGGGTAATGGTTTAGGATTCCAGCCCATGTCTGGGCAATACGCTGAATATGCCTCTATGATTTCATTTACTGTTAGATCACTATCAGAATAGCTAAAGACGTTTTCTGTCAAAAAATGTCGCAAGCTGTCACTCTCAGCTAGTAAGCCATCAACAATACCTTGTTGCCTATCTGATAAAAATACGTCGCCATAGTTATCAATATCCTTAAATAAGAGACCAAGACCCTGTAAAGCCCAATTCAGGATTCCACTGGCTTCTTCTTTTAAGAGAAGGTTAGCAAAGTCAGGTATCTTCTTTTTTGGCTTCGGACCATTAAAATCAATAATCAACAAACGCCTTTTCCAAGCTCCCAAGTCCCCATCTAATTTAACACGTAACTTTGAGTTAGACGTTATCACGATGCAGTAGTTGCCCTTTATAGGAAAACTACTCCGTCCACCTTTTTGTTCTGCATCAAACCAATCTCCACCAACAAGACCTTTTATTACATACGCACCTTTTTCAGAAAGAAAACCACCAGGCACATCAACCCCGACTAGCAGAGTCTTTTTCCTAAATCTGTATAGCTCGAACCTCTCACTCAACTGTTTGGTTCGCAATTCTGATACGTTATTTATCCCCACGAGGTTTTGAAGAATAAGAGACGTAGTTGATTTACCCGTGCCAGCTCCACCATCAAAAATCAAAAACCTTTGTATAAGGTTATTACCCAAAAGACATAGGCCCATGTACTTTTGGAGCAATGTAATATCGTCATCCGGTAATGCTGGCCTTAAAAGCTCATTCAGGAACCTTTCACATTTTGCATTCTCATCAAAAATGATAGGAGAACTGTTCCTTGAATAGAAGCTGGGAGAAAACCTTACAAGGTCGGCAGTATTATTGTCGTTAAACTTAATGACGCCATTGGCGAGATGAATAAGTCTCTGCTTATTTATGAATGCATCTCGTTTCTCTGCAATTCCTTTAAGCAGAGACGTTGTTTGAACTAGAACTGAGTTTGTCCTTTTTTGCTCCAATTCCTCTAACTCGTCCTCTCTTGAAACATGTAACAACCTCGTAGATATTTCCTGCCTTATTTTCTCTTCGCTTACTTCTTTATAAAGACCAGTTTGTTTGTCGTAGCGATAAAACTCCTTCTCTCTCGGCTCATATAACTCAATGTGGTTAAAGTTGTGCCAACCCGCCCAATATGATTGATTTATTGATGAAACCCCTCCCTTCCCGCTTACATAGTAGGGATCACCGTACATCTCTATCAGAATGTCACAATCCTGAGGGAGCTCTTTTTTCTGCGTTGAACTAGGAATGTAATCTTTAAGCGCTGTATATAGTTGTTCTTCTGTAATCTCTGCAATATCAACGTCGTTATCTACCAGATATTTAGTGCCTGTATCTGGATGTATTGAACCAGGCCCGACAACCTGTGAACCCTTAGAAATAATTTCCCCATGATGAACACCATCTTTCATTAAAACGATTCTTCCATTAAGTCCCTTACAGATGATATAAAAGTGGATCCCTTTGTTCGTTTTCACTGCAAAGGTTCCTGGTAATAGTCCTTTTATAATTTGGCATAGTTCAGGAGTATCACCGTCAATAATTACTAACGATTCATATCCGCCGATAACACCATAGTTGCCGCCCATTTTTATCCAGTCATCAATTTCTTGAAAGCTATAAGGTTTATTTTGCCACTCTTTTTCAAAAGGAACTTTGCTTTTATGTCTCAATTTAACAAAGCCAAATCCTTTTTTTTGGAGCTGTCTAGGAACTGAATATTTTTCCATTTGTTCACTTTCTCCTTAAATTTTTGATAAGACTTTTCCGTTCACGTCGATTAATGACATGTTTAAAAATTTCCTGGACCCAGAATGTTTCTTCTGTTTTAAGGTGGGAGTTATGTTACAATAGATGTAACGAGCGTAACGTCCCGACTAAAACATTCTAAAAAGCGTCTATTGCTACTAGGCGCTTTTTGTTTTTTTACTTTCCTCCCCTCGTTTATTTTTCTTGAGCGCATTGTGTAATGCCTTGACGGTGATACCCATTGCCTGGGCTAAATTTTCTGCCTTGTTCTCGCTGGGAACTAACCAGCCATTTAAAATGCGACTTAATGCGGAAGGGTCAATCCCTGATTCTTGTGCGACCTGCATCTGCGATTTTTTCGTCTTCAATAACGCAATTTTCAATTCTACGACCATACATGCCTCCTTTATCGATGATTATGATCACCGATTAACTAGATTTGATTTTTTAAGACTTATATTGCGAATCCGCCAACGACATCAGCCAGGAGACCCTGGCTTTCAGTGAATTTATTGCCTTGTTCTGAACAACATACTTTTGTTTACGCCCGAAATAACTCTTACTGCATCTCTATCATAGGGCATAAAGCACAAATGTTCTCTCTCCAACAACCCACTATACTTTGTAATTTCCTTGTGCATCGTACTTAAAGAATACCCTAAACAAACTGTTTTTGCAAAAAAGCTGAATTATTTTTTACTTTGCAACTAATTGTTTTTATTGACTATTTACAACCATCTAAAAAATAATTTTTCAGCAAATGAAATCAGCACCCAAAAATATAAAACCGCCATATCCCTGAAATGTAAAATAATAAACTCATTATATAGTCGCTGTAATATGTTTATATTTTTCTACAGCGACGTGCCACTTTTAACCCTTTAATAGATATAAGTCTTGTGTGCCAAAAAACAAGGTGGGAGGAGTTTATGTATAAAATTGTTATATTCGTTATTGTCGTCGGTCTATTAGGTCTTTGTCGCATTGTCGTGTGCATAGTTCGATTAATGTTTGAAGCTGTAGGCCGGTATTGAACCCGTAAAGAGTTATAAATGGAGGGAAGTCATGAGGACATTCGCAATTAATTTAAATATGATCTTAAGGGAACGTGGTCTAACCAAGAAGGCACTCAGCGAAGCTACCGGAATACCTCAATCCACTCTCAGCGAATGGTGTAACGGGCGTACCCCGACACTGTCAGAGCCTATAATAAAGCTCACACAGTACCTTGGAGTGACGCTTGAGTTCCTGGTCACAGGAAAGAACTCCGATGAACGACTGCTACAAGGCTTAATCCAAGATGATGATGCAGAGGCCTTTATACAAGTTCATAAAGGTACATATCGTATCACCGTAGAGAAAAGAACCAACAAAAAATGAAAATCGCTAGATCTTATTTTTGCGTTCTTATTTTGATAATAGGAACAGAGAGGTTTTATATGGAGTTGGCCAAAATGTTAATGGGGCTGTGCGACGAACGGGGAATCACTATATCGGCGTTATCAAGGAGAACAGGGATACCACAGCAGACGTTGCATAACTGGATTACCGGCGTTGAGCCCAGAAGCCTCGTGCAGGTGAAAAAGGTTGCGGTTTTTTTCAACACATCCATTGATTATCTTTGCTTCGGCGTAGAGGCAATGAAACCCGACGACATAACATCGTATAAAGACGGAATTAATACGGGTGTATTTGAAGTTGTGTTACGCAGAGTAAAAGGGAACCATTAAATGAAGCCTATCCGCTTAATTTTCTAATAAAATAACTACAAAAATATTATTGTTCTACTACGTCGCTGTTACATAACCATTGAACAAGACGGTATAAGAATTGTATGGAGGTAAATTTATGACCAGCGACGTAAAAAGAGAACAAATTGCAAAAAAGAACGACCAGCTTCGTAGAACGTTCACAGGTGGCAGAGTAATGCTAACAAGCAGGGTTGAGGCAGATCCAAATTTGAAGCAGATTATAGACGCTATTCAACAATTCAGCGACTTTAACAAATCTTGTGACCCTTACGGCGAGCATGATTTTGGAAAAGTAACTATCAGCGGGGAAGATTACTTCTTTAAACTCGACTACTATGACCCCACTTATCAGTTCTACGAACAAGACGGTAACCGTGTCTTAACTATTATGCATAGCGACGAGTATTAAGTAAAAGGGAGGTAACAATGCAGGTATTTAGTGAATTATCGACGACGGACAAAATTAATTTTATGGGGCAAGTAATGGTTTTACTAGGCACAGCGTGCATCGCATACAGTAATATTATGAAGGCGGTACATGCTTTGCCGAGCAGTGCCATGTTCGGCGTTACAACCGGAGACACAAGAAGTTTTTCTGGTCAACAATCCGGTTATTTTTTGTAAGGGGGTGTTATTATGAATTCCGAGACAATTAATGTTATCAGGAAAACAGCAACGGAGAGACTAGAACGGATAACAGAGTATTGCAGTTACAGGGATGGATATCCGCTTTATTTTCATGATCTCTTTTATCTGTATACCTTTATCTCTCTTCGTTCGCCAGAGCGTTATTATGACGAGCTCGGCTACACCGAGGTAAATTTAGAAAATGTAGTAATGGCTAAACAGTTTTTCCAGTATGGACCTGTGTCTGATTTTGAAAAACAGTGTATTACTATGCTCAACAATTACCTCACCAAAAGGGACAGGGAAAGCAAACTACTACCGATGCACTACGACGGGGGAGGCAAGCCTTATGGAATGGCAAATCAGTCCTGAAAAGTTTTTAACCAAGGAGCAAGTCCAACAACTTACTACAGTTATGAAAAATGCTAAAGACCTAGCCTTGTATAGAGGTAGATCGATAGCAACTGTAAAGGATTATTACATCGTACAGACCTTCTTGCTATCGGGCGTACGCCTTTCTGAACTCATCAGTTTACAGGTGGACGATTTACTTCTTAAGAGACTACAACCATGCCTGATAGTTCAGCATGGCAAAGGAGATCGGAAGCGGTCAGTATTTTTAAGTCAGGACGGTAAGAACCTATTGCTCGAATACTTGAATCTACGAGCAGAACTGGGTGAACCGGCAACAGGTACTTTGTTTTTATCAACTCACAGACGACCATATACACCGAGGGCAATTCAGAAAAGGTTAAAGCATTGGTACAGAGCATCAGGACTTGATTATAGGCTCTATGGTTGTCATAGTTTGAGGCATAGCTACCTGACGGAATTGCTTCGTACTACCAAAAACTTGAATCTTGTAAAGAACCAAGCAGGACACAGCTCATTAAATGTAACATCTAGATACTTGCATCTGGTCACGGACGACTTAGAACAGCTAGACAAGCTCTATAGCTGACGTCAGAAACGCACATCTACCCCCTATGGGTGTGCGTTCCCTTACATATCGGAAGTTCGCTTAAGTACACTTCTGCGAACTTTTGCATCAAAACAGATAAACTTAATACACAGAAAGGCGAACTTACTGCGTCGTAAAATGAACATATTAGAGGCTGTAATGGGTATAAGAGGGTGTGAGACTGGGATACAGCCTCTAATAAACAAACCTATAGGAGGGTTTTATGAACGAAAAAACAGTTTTGACCGGAAAGAAAGATGTTCCATTTTTGCAGAGTACGACAGGACAAATTGCTCTACTTGCAGCAACATCAGTTTTTAGCGGCTTTTGTATGGCCGTCGGTGGAGGGATCTACAACAAGCTTACAGGGACGACAAAGGCTATAGCGACGAGAGATGAGAATGTTGTTATCGATTTGCCAGTAAGGACTCCACGAGCAGCTTAACGTTTTACAAGAGCCTGTGATATAAAAATCATGGGCTCTTTTTTTGTATCCTGTTTTTTTTAATGAAAATTTACTTATACCCCACTCAAGTAAGCAGAATTCCACCACCGATTTTCCCCCTACTTTATGCAGTTAATTGCATTATTGAGCTTGTCCCATCCTACGTAATAGTTGTAGCCACTAACTGAACTAAATCCGTTAATTGATCCAAGATCATTTATTGCTGCAAAGTTTCCACCACTTCCACCAGTACCATTAATTTTGAGTATCCTACCGTCGGCAAAACCTATTAATGTATAACCTGTTTCTCCTCCAATGTTTTTAACAGAGCTAATCGTATTATTAAAAGCCCCCCAACCGATGTAATAATCATACTGACTTGATACAGTCTCAAAACCTTGTGTAAGGCCAAGATCGTTAACGGCTAACGAATTGCCACCAGAGCCTGCGGTACTCCATATTTTTAAAACGCGTTTATCGTTCAAAGTTATTAGAGTCGTTTCTTCACAAATGCTCGTAGAAGCGTGATAAGCTTTTGTAGCACAGTTGCAAACTGTTTTACTGGTATTTACTGTGCCTCCTGTACATGCTTTACAAGAACTAATACCAGGTGTGTAGTAACCACCACTACTAGACCAAGTGTTATATGGGCATTGGCAGGCGGTGTGTGCAGGGTTAGATGCAATACCATAAGGGCAAGCTGAACATGGTGTGTTGCCTGTTGATGAAAATTGATTACTGGAGCATGACTCAGGAGTACTTGCTATACAGGTATTGTTTTGATCATCAAAATTGTAACCACTCTGACAAATACAAGTTGTGTTGCCTATGTTTGGTGAAGCCCCAGTTGGGCAGTCTGCACAGGTTCCGCTAAATGCCCACTGGTTATTTGTGCAGGCAAGAACACCACACTGTCCAGTCGAAGTATCAAAAGAGCTATTTTGTTCATTACATATACACAATGTGTGGTCAGTGTTTGAAGACGAATATGATGGGCAAGATTGGCAACCGGTTTGTCCAGAAATACTAGAGTACCATTCTCCACTTCCACACGTTACAGAACTTGGTAATATATTATTATTGTGGGTACCTCCACCACCGCCTGAATCAAAAAGGCCACAGCTAGAAAGAAAGCTCATAAGTAGAAATGAAAGGATAAGTGTTTTTGTGTTCTTCATTTTACACACCCCTCTTTGTTTTATCAAGTATTATTATACCAAAAAACAGTCTAAAAAGCAATAGTTATTTTTTGTTTAGTTATTTTTTGTTTCTGCGTTCTGGGGGGGGGTAAGTACCTAATTTTATTAAGAAATATGTAACAACCTTTTGACGCTGGTGCAAACGAAAAAGGGATTATGGGGCTGTCGGGTATATGACAGCTGTTAGTTCGGGGTTTTCTACTTGGCCGTCTCTCTTTTATTTAGGTGGTTTTGTGAAAGCTCAATGTTTGCAAGGCTTTTCAGGCAACATACTCTATGCAGGCGTTTCGAAAAGCTTCTACGTAGGGACGTATATGGACCCACCTGATATTGCAAGAGCATTTTTTCTTTCCGACAAATAAGAGTTCAGATTGCTACCGTATATTCGGCCTGTTTATGAGAAAATATTTTTTCTCTGGCCATAATGGAATCTGCCTTCTCTTTCCTGATCGCCACAGCGTCTTTTTTAAAGACTGCGTCCCCGGAAGGTTTTAAGAGAAATGGTCTTACCTTATTTGCCATCAAGTTTTTTTGCCCCAAACAATCTAATGGTGGGATACTCCTCCTTTTCTTTCTTTATCTAAGCTGCTTTATACTCGGTGTTGTAGTTTATTAACGCCCATATTATTCTGGCATTCTTGTTTGCCAAAGCAACACTTGCTCTGTTACTACCTAGTTCCAGCTTCTTTCTTAAAATCCATTCACTATGCTTGTCTCCTCTATTTTTAATTCTACACAGAACACTTCTTGCGCCATGAATAAGAAGCTTCCGTACATAACAATCTCCGCGTTTACTGATTCCAAGAAGCTTTGTTTTTCCTCCACTGGAGTGTTGTTTTGGTACAAGACCAAGATAGGCAGAAAGCTGTCTCCCGTTTTTAAACTGATGAGCATTATTACCAAGCATATAGAGCATCGCGGTAGATGTTTTGTTGCCAACCCCTGGAATCTTTTCTAGCCTTTTGCATAAATCGCTATCTTTGGATATGTTTATTAACTCATCGTCGTAATTTTCTACGCCTTTAATAATATCTTTTAATTCATCATACATATTTGCAATGATTCTTCTGATGGTGCTACTTAAATCATTCTCTGCATCCTCTAATATAAGTGGAATCTTTTTCATTAAACTACTGATCCCCTTGGGAATAAATAT
>Ga0118677_10007918_pt1 | contig 12246 bp, 13 predicted proteins | sample AliMusrvi5mmetaG_FD_86154 | JGI IMG/M metagenome (GOLD analysis project Ga0118677, IMG submission 86154)
TGCGCACACAGTTCGGCGCGCAGATCGTCAGGGTGCGTTATTGGAAGCGCGGTCGTGTTGGCGATCACCGGCACGCGCGCGATGCTGAAAGCCGTGGCGTTTACGGCTGCGGCGAATTCGTCCGCGATGCTGCTCATCAGCGGTGAATGCGCCGCGATGCTCACGGGGAGCGGTGCGACGCGCTTGGCGCCGCGCTGTTTGGCGAGCACACCGGCGGCAGCCACCGCTTCCTTCCCGCCCGAGATCACGATCTGGCCGGGGCAGTTGTCATTGGCAAGCACCACTGGCGGAGCGCCTAGTGCGGCAACCTGGGCGCTAGCCTGTTCGCACACTTCGCGCAAGGCGGCGGCGTCCATTCCGAGCACGGCGGCCATGCTGCCGGGGGCGCGTTCGCCGGCCAGCTTCATCAGCCGGCCGCGCTCGCGCACGAGCCTGACGCCGTCTTCGAAACTCAGCGCGCCGGCTGCGCACAGGGCGCTCAATTCACCCAGGCTGTGCCCGGCCACAAACGCGGGCGCTTCGATCTCGCCCGACAATTGAATCGTCTCCCACGCAGCGATGCTGTGGGTGAAGATGGCGGGTTGGGTGTTATAGGTCGCGCCCAGTTCGGCCTCAGGCCCTTCGAAGCACAGTTGCGTCAGGTCAAAACCCAACGCAGTGTCGGCGCGACTGAAGATGCCTCTGGCGACGGGACGCAGGCGCGACAACTCTGCGCCCATGCCCACAAACTGTGAGCCCTGGCCGGGAAAGACGTATGCAGTGGACATATATAGAGATGTGCCCGGTGATATCGCCCTATTCGGACAGGCTCTTACTTGCTGGCCTTCTTCTTCTTATCATCTGCAGAACCCACGGAGACGACCTCACGGCCGGCGTAGTAGCCGCAGTTTGAGCAGACGGTGTGCGGCAGCTTCTTCTCGCCGCAGTTGTCACAGGCGACGAGTTGCACGGGCTCCAGAGCATCGTGCGCGCGGCGGCGATGTGTGCGACCCCATGAAAACTTGCGCTTTGGTAGTGGACCCATTTTGTGTTTCTCCTTAAGAAAAACGCGCGCCCAATCGGCGCACGTGTATTTATATGATTAAGTGCGTAAAGCAATACATTTTAACCCAGATTTCTCAGTCGTGCAGAACCAAGACAAACCAAGTTCGGGATTTCAGCCAGTGACCGAGCGAAAGCTATTGGCATTTCATCCATCGCGCGTCACTTGTCAGATTTCACGGATGGCTCATCACGAACCATGTCGCTCACGATGATGGCGGCGCCGACCATCAGACTGGTCACGAAGGCGAGCGCAGTGAACACATCGCCTGGGCGCATCCCGGGCGGTAGAGTAAACGCCGCGAGGGCCATCACCGGCAACGCGACGATACCGGTGAGGATTGCGCCCCACATCCCTGCGCGCGGCGTCCGCAACATATAGATAGCGATGAGCGGGATGACGATATAGATAGGCCAGTTCACCGCATTGGCGTACCCTTGCACGAATTGGCGCGGCGTGAGCGCAAGCGCGGTTTCCAGCACCAGCGCATACGCCGCGACCCGCGGCGAGCGACGCGCCAGCAGCACGAAAACGGGCACAAATGCGAGATCAACCAGACTGACGATCAGGCTGACAGGGCTGGGCAGTGTGAAAACGACGATGAGCAGGAAAAAGCCTGCTAATATCGCTTTCATAACAGCCACATTGCGCGCCCGGCGCGCCTGCTGTCCATATGAAGGTATTGTTGCGTGTTTTTCGAGTGTCACCCGCCTATTCTAGTGTGCTGTCAGCCAACAGGTACGCAATTGCACTTATTGTGCATTTATTCAGCAAGGGAGTAGAATAATCCGGAAAGGGGAGCCATATGAAACAGAAAGTATCCAGTTTAGACAGGATCGATAAAGTGCAGATTGATAAAATCTGGACGGCAATAGGCGCAGTCTTGCGCGCCTCTCTGGTGCGCAACGTGGTGGTCAGCGCGGCCATTATGATCGCCGCACTGTTCGTCGTTTTTGGTGTGGCGAATGCAGGCAAGCCTCTCACCCCGGTCAGCGCGGTGAAGTCGCCAATTCCACAACCCGTCTCAGTGGTGCTGGACTGTCAGGAAACGTGGAATCCTTCATGCACCGCAACGGCATCGACGACCAGCGGCGCGAGACTGTACTCCTACTTCTACATTGACGGCCGTTACCGCGGCACGGCCAACAAGACTTACACCAACGTCTGTGCGTTGTACTATCTGCGCGACGGCGTGCACACTGCCCGTGTGTATGCGGTGGATGCAAAGTGGAACTCGGCGAGCGTCGGCCCGTACAAGGTCATCCACTGCGATCGCTATGCGCCCACTGTCGCAACGTATTTGTGGTACGGGCGCAGTTGGAAAGTGAACATTACCCCATCCGCCGTAGACTATGGATCGGGCATTGCAACCAAAGCCTTCAGCGTCGATGGTGATGTAAAGACCTGGCAGTCCTACACGGATGCATGCAAGCTGATGTCGCTGGCGAAGGGCTGGCACAAGACCAAGGTGACTGCGACGGATAACGCTGGACACTCAGTTACTGGCGGCGCGCGCACCTTCTACTGCCCATAGTTTCCCACCGCTCAGCACAGATTTGTTACGAACAGACTCCGGGGAATGCCCGGAGTCTGCGTTTTTCGCCTTTTCTCTGCTAAGATGAACAGGCGTTCTTCGCATTCATTCTGCAGATGGTCAACCCTGACACGCACAGGGCCGATTCAACGTATTGCATACTATTTAAAACAGGAAGGGACGTTATATGGATGGGTTACAGCCAAATGAGCACCGGCCTGGCCGCTGGCGCATAAGTGATCGTGACTTGCAGGACGGAGACTTGATTGAAGTTCTCGTCGACGGGCGCTGGCACGTTGCTCGATATGAGTATAAGTGGTCGGTGCGTGAGTATCAGTTAAAAGTCGATGGTAAAAACATCGGCATCGTCGCCGGCACGTCGGCGCGCATGTTTCCCACAAAGGCTGCCTGACGGTTGCCCAATTGCCCAATTGCCCAATGAAATCAAAAAGGAACCAAAAACGAGAGAGGCGGTTTTTCACCCTCTCTCGTTTTCTGTTAAGCGCGCCGTGAAGTTTTTAGGCGATCAGACTTTCTGAACTGCAGGATCGTCGATGCGCACGCGGCGGCCTTCACGCGTGGAGATATAGCACGCCAGCGTCATGCGCAGCGTAGTGCGCCCCTCTTCGACGGTCGCAATGGGCGGGCGCTTGCCATGCAGGAACTCCGAGATCGGGGCGGCCAGCCCGGCGATGCGATGACCATGGTTGGGCGGCGATGCAATCTCGCTGTAGGTCCACTGCTTCTCCGCTGAGATGTACCACTTCTGGCCGCGCGCGCCTTCGGGTCGCGGCACATTGGCGCTGGGCACGTCGCCGTAGTTTTGGATGATGCTGCCCTTCTCCCCGATCACCTCCACGGTGTTTTCCGCGGCGGGACAGGTAAACGAGCAGACTACCTCGGCCAGCGGCCCGCCGGGATAGCGGTAAATCGCGATGCCGTTGTCGTTGGGCACCAAGGGGTCGAGCAGCGAGTCAATCTCGGCAGTCACGGTTTCGGGCGCCCCCAGCAACCAGTGGATGAAATCAATCGCGTGTGAGGCGTCGTCAGCCCAGATGTCACGATTCAATTCGGGCTTCGCATGCCACAGCGTGTTGAAGTTGCCCCACTCGTGTGTGTTGAGCGCATGACGGCGCCGCACCATGAACAACTTGCCCAGCTTGCCGCTCTGGAGCAGTTGCTTGATCTCGACGTTTTGCGGATCAACGCGCATCTGCCACGCCATCGTGAACGGCACGCCGCGCGCGTTCACCGCAGCAACGATGCGGTCGGCCTGGTCAAGCGTGAGCGCTATTGGCTTCTGCAGCACAATGGCCTTGCCCGCGGCGGCGGCCTGTTCGACCAGGTCCGCATGGCGGGATGTCTCGGCAGAGACGATCACCGCATCGACGGCTGAACCGGCCAGCAGGGCGCTGACATCCGCATAGGGTTGAAAGCCATAGTTGCGCGCGTTTTGTGCCAGCCGCGCAGCGTCGTGATCCCAGCCGGCTACGACCGAGATATCGAGCGCGGGGTTATCGCGCCACTGATTGCAATACATATTCACGTGCCCATGTGCAAACCCGAGCACGCCTACCTTGATGGTCATTTGTTTACACTCCTGTCTTTCTTCTAATGCAGCCCGCACCATTGCCGGCTCATATCCCACATCTTGCGCGCCTTCTGCTCGTCATATGATTCGTCGCTGGAGCGTTTCTCCTTGCAGTCGACGATGAACTTGCCTCCCACGCCTTCCATAGCCGGATCGGTAGCCGTGTATGCGAGCGACGTGGATGCCTGTTCGAGCGAGCGCGCAAACGGCATGCGCGCGAGCACCTGCAGATACATGAAGCGCGACAACGGATTGGTGCGTCGCTCGCCGATCGACTGCGGCACAAATCCAGGGCACATGGCATTTGACGTGACGCCGCTCCCGGCCACGCGCCGCTGCATCTCATAGGTGAACCACATCGTGATGAGCTTCACGTTTTTGTAGAACACCGCCGCGTTGTAGTACTTCTCGGCCTTCAGATTGTCCAGATCAAGGTCGGGCGGAGGTCCGCCGCCGAAACCAGGGATGTGCGTTTGTGACGAGACGTTCACCACGCGCGCCGGCGCGGACGCTGTGAGCAGGTCGAGAAACAAGTCGGTGAGCAGGAAGTGTCCGAGGTGGTTGGTCTGTAGCGTCAGCTCAAAACCATCGGGCGAGAAACGCGCCTGTTTGCCATAGATCATCCCGCCGGCGTTGTTGATCAACACGTGCAGCGGATACCCTTTTGACTTGTAGACGGCGGCGAACTCGCGCACGGACGTGAACGAGGCCAGGTCAAGTGGTAATGCTTCGATTTGCGCGCCTGGCGTTGTGGCCTTGACTTTCGCGATAGCCTGCGCGCTCACCTGCTGATTGCGGGAAGCGATGACAATGTGGCTTCCTTGCGCGGCCAGCTTTTGTACTGCGGCCAAACCAATACCCTGGCTGCCGCCTGTGACAATGACGTATCGTTGTTGTCTATCTGACATGCATGTGCTCCTTTGATGGTGTTAATGTATCACAAATCCAGGTTCGCAGGCTGTAATATAGTCCGGCCTGTAGATGCTGCACTCACCGGCGCATGATAGGCGCAAACCGCCAGTACAGATAAGCCTCGGTCGCGCCCATATCGCATCGCACCGGCACATGTCGTGGGAAGCCCCGCTGGTCTATTGTAGGACATGACACGACATCGCCCACGCCGAGTGCCGGGCTGCCAGCCAGCAGCGGAAATACCAGCGTTTGGCCGCCATGATAGCCAAGGACGCCCAGTAGTGGATCGGTGTTGGTCAGCGAGTGAGCGTCGGTAAACCCACACGTGTTTTGATCTTCCAGGTTGTGACTGCGAATTACGTTAACGTCAGGGGAATACGCCTCATTGAAATCGCAGTTCCTACCAGATGTATTATTCGCGAGGATCGTATTCGTCACTCCCGTGGATGCATCACTGAAGGCAAATATCCCACCCCCGAAGCGGGCTTCATTTGCCACAATCGTCGTGTTTACCAAATTGAGCCTTGACTCGTTGGCAATCGCGCCGCCATAATAAGCGCGATTGCCGGCAAAGGTGCTATTCCTGATAGTGAGACTCGCATTCTGGTAGTTGCGGATCGCTCCGCCGATTCCAGTCTCTGGTGGGTACCCAGCGTTGCTGATGAATGAACTGTTACTCACCTCCATCGAGCCAATATTCAGAATACCGCCGCCATACGGACTGAGGTTGCCGATGAATACCGTGTTGGAGATCGTAACAATTCCCAGATAGTTCGTCACACCTCCGCCTAAATCGCCGGTGTTGCCGATGATTTGACAATTGGTGACAGTCAACACACCGGTGTTGCCAATGCCTGCTCCATAGCATCTATCGCAGTATCCATCCAGGATGCGCAGCCTGTTCAGAACTATAGCGGCATCGAAATCCACTGCGATAATTGACGTCGCCTTCCCACCGCTGATGGTGGGCATGAATACGTCGCCCGCTGCGCCGTCGATGGTCAGCGATGCGGTAATCTTGATTTGTGTAGCCAATGTGATAGTCATGGGCGCGCTGAACACCGCGGGGGCGAATATCACTGTGTCACCCGTATTCGCGTCGAACACGGCCTGGCGTAACGTGCCCGGTCCGCTATCAAGAGTGCTGGTCACCGTGCGCGTCTCTGCCTGCGCCGGCTGGGTAGAAAATATCGCCACAAGCGCTAACAACCCTAATGCAAGCAATCCTACGATCGTTTTGATAAAGTGATATCGCATATAATCTAGCTAGAGTATAGCCAGAATGAGATATAATATTTATCTCGTCCAAGAGGCAGTAGATGACCTCAATCAATTAATCGCGACTGACCGCGCAGCCATTCGTGAGCATATTGCTGCGCACCTGGGTTTTGAACCAACCAAAGCGAGTAAGAGCCGTATCAAAAGGCTGAAAGGCCTATCCAAACCACAATATCAGCTGCGTGTTGACGATATACGCGTCTATTACGATGTAAAAAACAACGAAGTGGAAATACTGGCAATCATCAAAAAAGATGTTGCTGATGGCTTGCAGCCGAAGGGGTAAAAGATGAAAGAGGTAGCACTGAGTGAAGTCAAGGATGATCTGTCGCGCTATCTGCGCCTGGCCGAAGACGAACAGATCGTGATCACGCGACACGGCAAGCCGGCAGGCGTGCTCATCGGCTTCAAGGATGAAGACGACTGGTTCGAGTTTCGACTCGAAAATGATGAACGTTTTCTCAAGCGCATCGCTCAGGCGCGCGAGAGCGCACAGGCTGGTCGCCGCATACCGATTGAAGAGATCGAGTAACACTGTCGGCTGAAATCGGTTTCGAACATGGGGTAAAGTGACGCCACATGCGAACCCTTGAAACCGCCGCCGTCCTGATCTATGTCATCTACGTTCTGATCCTGCTCGCGCCATCCCAACGGCGCGGGCGGTTACACGCCTGGATCGGCATCGCTGCCGGTATCGTGGCGGTTGCCCAGGCGGCAATCGAAGGATATCGCTGGCAGATGCTGCCGCTCGATGTCGTGATCGCCATCACGGCAATCCTGTCGCTACTCAGCCTGCTGAAACGCACTACCTCGCCATCCCCCCGCCGTTTCGCCTTCCGCATCGGCCAGACGGCGCTGGGGCTGTTGCTGGCTGTTTTAGTCGCCGCGCCGGCAATGCTCTTTCCCGTGCCGGTCTTGCCCATACCCACCGGTCCCTACGCGGTCGGAACGCTCTCGTTTGCCTTGACCGACGCGTCGCGCATCGACCCGTATGCGCCCAACCCAGGCACGCCACGCGAGTTGCTCGCGCGGGTGTGGTATCCGGCGCAGACGACGGCTGCACCCAACGCCCCGTGGGTGAGCGGCATCGAGCGCATCACGGGCGCGTTCGCGCGCAGCGGCGGGCTGCCGTCGTTCTTCTTCTCCCACCTGGTCTATGCGCGCGCGCACTCGGTTCAGGATGCGCCGCTTGCTGCTGCGGAACCACAGTATCCAGTGCTGCACTTCTCGCACGGACTCGGCGGGATCACCAGCCAGGACACCTTCCTCGTCGAAGAACTCGCCAGCCGTGGCTATATCGTCGTCTCTACGTTGCATCCCTATGCCGCCCTCGATGCGGTCTTCCCCGACGGTCACATCGTGCCGTATAACCCGGCCGTGCTCCCGAAAGACACAAAAAGTGAGGAGTACACGCGCGCGGCGCTGCGGCTGGGGCGGCAATGGACTGACGACACAATCTTCGTGCAGAACGCACTCGAACACCTGACCGCGACGCAGCCCGGCGCGAGCGCCGCGAATATCCTCGCCGGGCATATGGACTTCACGCGCATCGGGGCATTCGGGCATTCGACCGGCGGCGGATCGACGATCCAGTTCTGCGCCGAGGACGCGCGCTGCAAGGCGGCGATTGGGCTGGACCCGTGGGCAGGGCCGGTCAGCGACGAGGTGATTGCGAAAGGGTTGACGCAACCGGCGCTGTTCCTGTTCAGCGACCCCGCGCTCGCCTTCTTTGCGCCGGCCAACCGCGCACGGTTCCTGCATCTCGTCCCGCACCTGGCCACGCCCGAAAATGACTTCTACATCGCCGGCGCCGGCCACCACGACTTCGATGACACGGCGACGTTTACGCCGATCGCCCTACTCTTCGGCTACAGCAAAGGCCCCATCGCAGCCCAGCGCGCATTTGACATCGTGCGCGCGATGACAGTCGCGTTTTTTGACAACACGCTGAGAGGGACTGCTGCGCCACTGCCGCAGTTCCCCGAGGTCAAACGCAGCACGCAGTAGCAATCGAGCGGAGGAGAGGAGGAGGCCGATGGCTTTAGCCGGGGCGTGTCATCAATAGGCGCCGCCCTTGAGCAGCGATTACCGTCACGGTTGGTCGCGGCTCCCAGCTAAAGCAGCTTCATCCACTTCATGTTTGCAGCCACATCGGGTCTACCCGGTGACCGTCGTCCCGGTAAGGATGAGTAGAAGATGGAATACAACTGCTCCAATACTGCATGGTCGGGATATGGATGGGGAGAAGTCTTTATCGTGCCAGCAGATAAAAACCGTTCGGTTTATGGTAAACTTCCCGCGTTACCCAACTCGTTTGTTTATAGATTTCAGGAGGCGCGATATGACAACTTTTACCACTACGTCACAAGCACAGTATGGTTTGTGCGCCCTATCAACTCACTCACGCTAGACCGCTACCCTCTCTGCATCGCGGACCGGATAGCCGGTCTGACGTTATAGGTTGACTTGGCCACGCTCCCACGAGCGCGTGGCGTCCCTCTTTTTCGTGCCCCACGAAGTTCTGGTCGCGGAGACATCTCTTGTCTCGTCTGCGCCTGTCGTCATGTTTTATGTGGTGAAGCGTTCGCTTCTCCACGCATGTGTATTTCCTGGATTGTGAACAGATGAGTGATCGCGAGTTACTCTCAACCTATCTCAAACCGCAGTGGCAGCGCGTGGCGTTGCTGGCGGTCTTATTGTTGTGCGGCATCGGGCTGGCGCTCGTCAACCCGCAAGTCGTGCGTTTTTTCATCGATACTGCGCGAGGCGCCGCAGCCGCGAGTAGTGCGGTTGCCACCGCGCTGATTGCCGGCGCAATCGTGTTCCTGCTGACTGCCTTCGCGCGTCAGGGTGTCGGGCTCGCTGCCGACTATCTTAGTGAGTTTATATCGTGGAAGTCCACTAACGCGTTGCGCGCCGATCTGGTATTGCACTGCCTGCGGCTGGACCTGCCGTTTCACCGGTTGCACGCGCCAGGCGAATTGATCGAGCGCATCGATGGCGATGTCGCGGCGCTCGGTCATCTGCTGTCTGCCTTTATCGCGCAGCTCATCGGTAACGGGCTGCTGCTGGTCGGTGTGTTGGTCGCGCTCTTTGCCGAGGACTGGCGCATCGGCGCCGGCATAACTGTTTACGTCATCACCGCTCTGGCCTTGCTGTCGCGTCTACAACGTCTGGGCGTGCGGCAATGGGCGGTCTCGCAACAGGCCGAGGCAGCACACTACAGCTTTCTCGAAGAGCGACTGCTGGGCACGGAGGATATCCGCTCCGCGGGCGCCGAGAGCTACATCCTGGCGCGACTGCATCGCCTGACACTGGCCATGCTCGGCAGCCATCGCACGGCGCGCGTGGTCAGCAATATCACCACCATCGCCACTGGCGGGTTGCATGCCATCGGGTATGCGGTTGGGCTGGGCATCGGCATCTGGCTGTATCAGAGCGGCCAGATCAGCATCGGGACGACGTATCTCATCGTCGCCTACATCGCGTTGCTGGCGGGTCCTCTCGACAGCCTGCGCCGGCAGGTGCAGAACCTGCAACAGGCTGGCGCCGCCATCGGGCGTGTGAGCGCGTTGTTTGCTGAACAGCCTGTTGTGCGCGACGCCCCCGATGAGTCTCGCCGGCAGCTTCCCACGGGCGCGCTGTCGGTCGAGATAGACGATTTGACCTTCCGCTATGACGAGGCGACCCTGGCGCTCGACGGCGTGTCGCTCCAGATTGTGCCGGGCGAGATCGTCGGCGTGCTGGGGCGCACAGGCAGCGGCAAGAGCACGCTGACGCGCGTCCTGTTCCGGCTGTTCGACCCGCAGGCCGGGGGGATCCGGCTGGGCGGTATCGACACCCGCTTGGTTGGGCTGGCCGATCTGCGCACTCGCATTGCGCTGGTTACGCAGGAGGTGCAGCTTTTCGACGCGAGCGTCCGTGACAACCTGGCGTTGTTCAACCGCGCAATCACCGATGCGCAGATTGAAGCCGCATTGCATGTGCTTGGGTTGTGGGAGTGGGTGCAAGCGCGCGTGAGTGAAGGGCAAGGCGGCGCTGCGTTAGCTCAAAAGCTGGGCGGGCTGTCGGCTGGTGAGGGCCAGCTGCTGGCATTTGCCCGCGCGTTTCTCAAGGATCCCGGGCTCGTGGTGCTGGACGAGGCGTCGTCGCGGCTCGACCCCGGCACAGAGCAACTGCTCGACCAGGCCGTGAGCCGGCTGATGACCGGGCGCACTGGCATCATCATCGCGCACCGGTTGCGCACCGTGCAGAAGGCCGACAGCATCGTCATCTTCGAACACGGTCGCGTCGTCGAATATGGCCGGCGCGAGGCGCTGGCGCGCGACCCGAACACGCGTTTCTACAAGCTGTTGCAAACGGGACTTGATGATTTACTCGATGACGAGCAACCAGTCACTGCGCCGCTCGGCAATGAGCCGCTCGGCAATGAGCCCGTGGCTGTTGCGGAGGAGGTGTAACGCGATGAATACGTGGGCATTTAACTGGCGCATCATTCGCTACCAGCCATGGCCGTATCTCGTCTATGTGCTGTGTATCGTGCTGAGCATTCTAGCGCCGCTGGCGCCCGGGTTAATTGAGAAGTCGATCTTCGATACACTGACCGGCGCTGCGCCGATCGGGCTGAGCGTGTGGTCGTTGCTTGGGTTGTTTGTCTCGGTGGAACTGGCGCGCCTCATGCTGTCGTTCGGCGATGCATGGGGCGATCCGACCTTCCGCTATCTGGTGGGTGGATTGCTGCGCGCCAACATCATGGCGGGCGTGTTGCGGCGGCCGGGAGCGCTGGCGCGCAGCGTCGCGTTGTCGTCAGGCGAGGCAATCAACCGCTTCGACGACGACGTCGGTGAAACATCTGACTTTCCGATGTGGCTGCCCGGAGTGGCGGGGCAGGTGCTGTTTGCGCTTGCGGCGGCGATTATCATGGCACGCATCAACCTGCCCATAACGGTGCTTGTGCTATTGCCCTTGATGGGCATCGCGATTCTCACCCGTATGGTGTGGGGGCGCATCATGAAGTACTGGCTGGAGGTGCGCGACAGCACCGGTCAGGTCACCGGCTTCCTGGGCGAGATATTCGGCGCCGTGCAGGCGATCAAGGTGGCGAATGCGGAGAAAGATACTGCGGCGCACTTGATCGAACTGGCTGATAAACGCCAGGCGGCGGCGCTGAAACAGACCGTCCTGCGGCGAGGGATCGACTCGATCAATTCCGTAACAGTCAGCCTGGGGGTGGGCATCATGCTGTTGCTCGCCGGGCAGTCCATGGCTGCCGGTCAGTTTACGGTTGGCGACTTTGCGCTGTTCGTGTATTACCTGTGGTTTACCACGCAGATGCCTTCGACACTGGGCACATTCTTCGGCGACTACAAACAGCAGGAAGTGTCGATCAACCGCATGCACGAACTGATCCAGCCTGAACCAGCGGAAGCGCTGGTGGCGCCGCAGGCGGTCGTCGCCCCACCGCTCAGCCCCGCGCGCGACCCGCTGCGCGAACTGACAGTGAGCGGGCTGACGTATCACTACCCGGACACGACCAATGGCATTACGGATGTGGCACTGCGCATCACACCCGGCTCGTTCACCGTGATCACCGGACGCGTGGGCAGCGGTAAGTCCACACTAGTGCGCGCCATGCTCGGGTTGCTCCCGCGCGACAGCGGCGATATCCGCTGGAATGGCCGCACAGTCGCTGCTGCGGACGCTGCGGCGTTCTTCCGCGCTCCGGTTGCCGCGTATACGCCGCAAACGCCGCGCTTGTTCAGCGACACCCTGCGCGACAACATCCTGCTTGGGCTGGATCGCGCCGATGATGTTGTGGCGGATGCTGTGCGCCAGGCCGTGTTCGAGGCTGATCTCGCTGCTATGCCGGAGGGGTTTGCGCCAATCATT
>Ga0118677_10012777_pt1 | contig 12246 bp, 13 predicted proteins | sample AliMusrvi5mmetaG_FD_86154 | JGI IMG/M metagenome (GOLD analysis project Ga0118677, IMG submission 86154)
CGTGCTATATTCTCGCAAGACACGCCGCCAGGGAAAATACGCCCGTGGCTCGAACCGCACGGGCTGCTTCACCAAAAACTTCTCGATGCCCACGTGGCTCCAGGATTTTGTGAAATGCTCTAGAAGGGTTTTTAAGTTGACAAAATTGTGTATATATGAAAAAATTATTAAATTATGTTATTCAGGGTATATGGTTATGAACGCAACTACCCGGATATCGGTACTCACTTGAAAGGAGAAGTAGCATGGGCACAAAGCTGTATGTTGGAAATATGTCTTACAAAGTTACCTCGGAAGATCTGCAGAAACGATTTTCAGAGTGTGGGGATGTCGTTATGGTAAATATCGTCTTTGACAAGTTTTCCGGTCAGTCCAAAGGTTTCGGATTTGTTGAAATGGCAACGGAAGACGGGGCTCAGGATGCCATCAAAAAGCTTCACAATGCCCCTCTGTACGGCCGGGGAATTGTGGTGAATGAGGCCCGCCCTCAGACCGATCGCGGCAGTGAGCGCAGGCGCCCCGGCGGCGGTGGCGGCGGATTCAGAGGCCGCAGCAATTTCTAATTTTTGCTTTGACAACAGAGCGCCGGAACCTAACAGTTCCGGCGCTTTTTTTTTGCCTCAGGCGGTGAGGGCTGCGTCTGAATGTGTTGTGGGTTATAATAATCGACATACAGGGGGTTCGACTTCAGCTATTTCGAAAGTACTGGTCTGCAAGGTAACTAATTTCATGTAATCACAAACGGCCCCTGTCCAAAACAGCCTTGACATAAAATACATTGTAGCTACAATGTAAATATATGAAACAAATACAGTTTCAGTGGGACAACAATAAGGCTGCGGAAAATCTCAAAAAACACGGGGTTTCGTTCCGGGAAGCTGAAACCGTATTTTATGACGAAAACGCCGTGGAATTTTATGATGACAAGCATTCGCAGTGGGAAGATAGATTTCTGCTGCTCGGGCTGAGTGCGAATTTACGGCTGCTGCTCATCTGCCATTGTTTCAAGGAAAATGATGCCGTTATAAGAATCATCTCTGCGCGTAAGGCTACCGCACAAGAAGCAAAATTTTATAAAAGGTGAGTTATGAAAGAAGAATATGATCTTTCCAAAATGAAATCGCGGCCAAACCCCTACGCCAAGAGGCTTAAAAAACAGGTCACCCTGCGCATTGGGCAGGATGTCATTGACTATTTCAAAGGGTTATCAGAAAAAACAGGCGTTCCTTATCAGAGCCTGATAAATTTGTATCTGCGTGATTGCGCCACATCGCATCGTGAATTAAATCTCAGCTGGACGCCTAAAGCGCCGGCATAGCCTCGGTAGTCTATCGGTTAGTCGTATTCCGCCGGGTGTTATCACTAATCATGACAAAAGCCGCCGGAATTACTTCCCCCCCCACCGGATTTCTGTTTTTTTGCTTTCCAACCGGCCTTTTCATTCCGCAATCGCCTTATAGGGCTGGTTGAATTTGGGCATGGCTTTGAGAATAAACCGTGCCTGGCGCAATGGTTCGTGGAGTTTGTGTAATTTGCCAACAAAGTTGCACCTTTTTATGGGCTGATCCCATCAGCCCACTAGTTCCACAGATCACGCGGCGGCGCTTCTGCGCGGGAGATGACAAGCTCATCCTGCAGAATGCTGTTTTTATCTACTTTCCTGAATCTGTTACCCGGCACCATGTGCTTGCGCAGCCACTCTTCATGAAAGCAAACTATCAACCCGGCGCAGACATTGCGCACCGCCCGGTAGCGAAAATACATGAATGCCAGCCCCAACAGCAGGTATAATACGCCAAAACCCGATTGCGGGCCACCGTTTATAAGAAGCGCCACGGTAATCCCGCCAACAGTGAATGCGGCGGCGCAGAGCCAGAAAATATTTCTGCCAAAAGGATTCAACCCCAAAGAAATTCTTAATCGCCGTAAATTTATACAGGTTGGCTTTCTATTTATGTTTTACAATTTCTCAATTGAAAGCCTGATGACCTTGCAAAGACTCAAACAACTGTCATCGCGAGGCCGCAGGCCGTGGCGATCTCATGCGCTGGTGCCGGGCAGGGATTGCTTCATCAGTCACTGTCCGGCACGCTTCGCTCACGGCTTCGGCTCACCCCCGCAATGGCAAATGAATTACATTATGCTGTAACAGGTCTTACGCCCCCCCCTCTCAACAGGCATGAGCATTGCCTTAATAACTTTAGCCGCTGGTTTTGTCATCTAAGGTCAAAAACAAATTTTTTTCTTTTTTAGGCCCCCCTTAAAGACCTTTTCAAAACAAAACCCGCATGGTATTAATCAAGCTAAAATTCTTTAAAGGATTAATCCAAATGGCTACTATATATGCTCGCTTTAAAATAAAATGATGGGGCGTTGAAAAAAATTTCATAACCAAATAAATCAAATTATTATGTCTTTCAACGAAGCCGATACCAGAGCCAAACTTGTTGATCCCGCCATTCATAAGCGTGGGTGGGTGGAGGATTTTATCCGCCGCGAGGAAACAGCAGGCGCGGTTGAAATCATTAACGGCAAACCGCGCCGCCGTTCTCGGGGCAAAATCGATTACGTTCTTCGGATTAAGATCGATGTCGATACGCAGCCCGTTGCCCTTGCGCTCATCGAGGCTAAAAAAGAAAGCCTTCACGCAGGTCATGGCCTTGACCAGGCCAAAGGCTATGCTGAATGCAGGCGTCTCAATGTCCGCTTTGTTTTTTCCACAAACGGCCACCAGTTTGTCGAATTTGATTACTTTTCTGGCGTGACTGCCGCTCCCAAGCCCTTATCTGAATTTCCATCACCGCCAGAACTTCGCGCCCGGTATGAAAAAGGCATGGGTTTTTCTCTCGATTCACCTGCTGCCCGGCCACTCTTGCAGCAATATCATGGTGGAGAAGGCGGCCGGCGCTATTATCAGGATGCCGCCATTCGTGCGGTCATGGAGAAGATAGCAAAATGCGATGTCGCACAGGAGCCAAAACGAGCGCTGCTTTCCCTTGCAACAGGTGCGGGCAAAACTTTTATTGCTGTTAATCTGCTCAAGCGAATCTCCGATGCCGGACAACTCACCCGCGCCTTGTTTGTTTGCGACCGCGACGAACTGCGCACCCAGGCCGTTAAAGCATTTCAGAATGTTTTCGGTTCAGACACAGCCGAGGTCTATCGCAAACCCGATGGCACCAATAACGCAAAAAACGCCCGCATTCATGTTGCCACCTATCAGACCCTTGGCGTGGAAAACGATAATGGCGACGCCAATTTTCTGACCACCTTTTACCCCGAAAATTACTTCACCCATATTGTCATCGACGAATGTCACCGTTCAGCATGGGGTAAATGGTCGCAGGTTTTAAAGCGCAACAAAAACGCCGTGCATGTCGGCTTGACCGCTACGCCTCGCGAGCTTAAATGCAAAGAGGAAACCGCCGAGGCAAAGCAAGATGTGGCAATCACTGCAAATAATATCGACTATTTCGGCGAGCCCGTTTATGAATATGACATTGCTCAGGCTATCGAGGACGGGTATCTTGCCGCTTGTGATATTCAGAAGGGCCGGGTAAATATTGACGACACCGGCATCACCAAAGAACAAATCCTTGCCCGAAAACCTGTTAACGCAATTACCGGCCAGCCGATCACTGCTGCGCAGCTCGATGAACTTTACAAACGCCATCAGTACGAAGACCGCATTCTTTTACCAGATCGCGTTTTAGCCATGTGCAGTGACCTGTTTAATTATTTGCTCTCAACCGGTGGTCCGGAGCAGAAAACTATCATCTTTTGCGCCCGAGATCGTCATGCCGATGATGTGGCCGTATGCCTGAATAATCTCTACGCCAAATGGTGCACCGACAACGGCAAACAAAGGCTTGAGTATTTCGCCTTTAAGTGCACCGCAGCCAGCAGCGGCAACGACCAATTGCCCGATTTGCGCGCCTCATCCCGCAGCCACTTCATCGCAACCACGGTCGAACTGCTAACAACTGGCGTTGATGTCCCCTGCGTGCGCAATATCGTCTTTTTCAAATATCTTAAATCGCCTATCAGTTTCTATCAAATGCTGGGCCGCGGCACGCGCATTGACGCACCAACCGGCAAGCTGATGTTTCGTGTCTACGATTATACCGATGCCACGCGCCTGTTCGGCGAAGGCTTCATCACTAAACCGCCTGGCTCTGGTGGCGGTGGAGGCGACGGCCCTGAACTTCCTCCACCCATCAGCGTTGAAGGTTTTGATGTCCAGGTTACGGATGCTGGCCGTTTTATCGTTGCCGATGTAGATGGCCGAGCAATGCCGGTGCCCATTGAGGAATACAAAGCGCGTCTTGCAGCACGGCTTGTGCAGGAAGTTCATTCTCTTGACGACTTCCGGGGCCGATGGGTCGATCCGCCTTCACGGCAAGAGCTGATCGATGCTTTGGTAACTTCCGGCTATTCTCCCACAGTGGTGCGTTTGGTAGAGGGCCAGGAGGAGTATGATCTTTACGATGTGCTGGCCGAACTTGGCTGGGGTATGTGCCCCCGCACCCGTCACGACCGCACACTGGCCTTTACGTATAAACATGAGGACTGGATCAATGCTCTGCCCGGTCAGGCTTCCGCTACCATACGGGCAATTGCCAGCCAGTTTGATCGCGGAGGCACAGATGGTCTTGAAAATTCTCAAATATTCCAAACGCCGGAGGTTAAAAACGCCGGAGGGTTGGCAGCCCTGCAACTGGCAGGCAACCCGCGCGACCTGCTTATTGAAACTAAAACAAGAATGTTTGCAGCATAACACAGTAAGAGGGGATGCTTTATGGATAAAGAAATCGTTGTCCGGCTTCATGCAAGCTTTGAGGATATGGTGCAGCAATTTCCCGATACGGGCACGGAGTTTTGGTGCGCCCGTGATCTTCAAATGCTGCTGGGCTATGCGAAATGGGAAAATTTCGCAAAGGTAATAAATAAGGCGATAAGCGCCTGTGAAAGCTCAGGAAATGATCCCAAGGACCATTTTCTTGATATCAGGAAAATGGTCGACCTGGGTTCCGGTGCCAAGCGGGAAATAGATGATATAGCACTTACTCGCTATGCCTGTTACCTGATCGCCCAGAATGGCGCTCCGGCCAAGGAACAAATCGCCTTTGCGCAAACCTACTTTGCCGTACAAACCCGCAAGCAGGAGCTGATAGAAAAACGTCTGGCCGAAGCCGAGCGTGTCAGCGCGCGCAAACGGTTGTCACACTCCGAGAAAGAATTGTCCGGCATTATCTTTGACCGGCTAAAGGAAAATGAAAGTTTTGCCCGTATCCGCAGCAAGGGCGATGTAGCGCTTTTTGGAGGCAAAACCACGCAAGATATGAAAACAAGGCTGCGCGTTCCAAAGAGTCGCCCACTGGCGGACTTTCTCCCGACCATTACCATCAAGGCAAAGGACTTCGCCAACGAGATTACCAACTTTAACATTAAACAAAACGACCTTCGAACGGAACCCGGCATAACCGATGAGCATGTAAAGAACAGTCGAGACGTACGAAAACTTTTGGTTGATCGCGGCATAGTGCCCGAATCCCTCCCGCCTGCCGAAGACGTTAAAAAAGTCGAGCGCCGCCTGAATTCGGAACAGAAAAAGCTGTTAAAGCATGTCGCACCGCTCGGAAGCCATGATGAGGAAGCGGAATGACCCAAGCGCAGGCTACGAGTAGAACTAAAAAGTCTCTCCCTGAAGGCTGGCGTTGGGTACGGCTCGGGGAAGTGGCTTTACACGGGCCTGATAATGGTGTCTTCAAGCGCCGTGAGGATTTTGGCAGTGGTGTTCCTATCGTGAATGTTTCCGATCTTTATCGATCTCTATATGTCGATATGTCGCTTACTGAACGCGTTCGTGTAACGGAAAATGAATTGAATCGATATCAAATAGCGCAAGGCGATTTATTTTTCTGTCGTTCATCATTGAAACGTGAAGGTATTGGATGGTGTTGCTTTGTAAAGGAATTGCAAGAACCTTCTGTTTTTGATTGTCATGTTATGAGAGTGCGTTTAAGGTTGACGGATGCCCTACCTGAGTTTGTTGCTTATTATTGGCAACACCCCTCTGTAAGAGAATATGTAATTGGCAATGCGCGAACTGCAACCATGACTACGATGAACCAGCAGGATCTTGCCAATATCATGCTGCCCCTCCCGCCGATTGAGAAGCAACAACAGATAACAAAATTATTGCGTGAACAAATGGCGACAGTGGATAAGGCGCGCGCAGCTGCTCAGGCCCGTCTCGATGAGGTCAAAGCGCTTCCCGCCGCCTTCCTGCACCGAGTCTTCCCCCAGCCAGACCAAGCTCTCCCCAACGGCTGGCGGTGGGCAAGACTGGGGGATGTGGCAGCTACTACAAGCGGAACAACACCTATACGCTCGAATTCTGCATATTATGGAGGCAACATTCCATGGATCAAAACTGGCGAGTTGCGTGACGGGTTTATTGAACAGGCTGAGGAATACGTAACGAGTCTAGCGATTGAGAAATGCTCTCTTCCCCTGTTGCCACCAGAAACACTTCTTGTTGCTATGTACGGGCAGGGGCAAACACGGGGCAGAACAGGTCTTTTAAAAATTCAAGCTACAACAAATCAAGCATGCTTTGCAATTTTACCTAACGAGAAAATTTTTTTACCATACTATCTACAAGCATGGTTTCGCCATAATTATCAGCAAATCAGGTCAGAGACCGAGAGTCGCGGCGGAAATCAACCCAACCTCAATGGTCAAATTCTGAAGGACATGGTAATCCCTCTTCCCTCATTAGACACGCAACAACAAATAATGGTTTTATTGCGGGAACAATTGGTATCAGCGGAAAAACTGCGATCGATAGCGGAAGAAGAACTGCAAACAATAAACGCAGTGCCAGCGACCCTGCTGCGCCGCGCGTTTAGTGGAGAAATTTAAAATGGCGCGAGGCCCAAGAAAGAACAATAACGGTAACGGCAAAAAACTTGCCACTCAGCAATCGGTAGATCAGGCGGTCAAGAGTATTTGCGATATCATGCGGCGCGGTAACTGCGCCGGCGCTATGCAGTATGTGCCGGAACTTACCTGGATTCTTTTCCTGCGCATTCTCGATGAAAAAGAACAGCGCGAGGCGCAGGAGGCTGAGGCCTTGGGATTGAGTTTTCAACTTTCTATTGAAGCGCCATTTCGCTGGCAAGACTGGGCTGCGCCGCCTGAAACACTGCAGGAGGGGCAGCCCAATAAACGTGTTGAGCTTCAAAACCTGCCGCAGAATTCCTTTTTTAAATTCGTCAACACGGAGTTGTTGCCGAATTTGAAAGGGTTAAAGAACCGGCCCGATGCTTCGCCACGTCATAAGGTAATCAGCGAAATTATGTCCGGCGTCGAGCGGGTTCGTATCGACACGGAGCGAAATTTTCTTGATGTCCTTGACAAAGTACATGAACTCACTACCGAGGCCATAGACCCGACCCATGTTTTCACGCTTTCGCAAGTATATGAAGGTCTGCTCTTGAAGATGGGAGAGAAAGGCAATGACGGCGGCCAGTTCTTCACGCCCCGGCAGGTCATTAAGGCAATGGTACAGGTTATTGATCCGCAGGTGAGCGAGACGGTTTATGACCCCGGCTGCGGCACAGGAGGCTTTCTTGCACAATCTTTCGAGCATATGGCCGGACCGAATAATGAAAAAATTGAGGCTGCCGAGCAGCTTGAAACACTCAAGCATCAAACATTCTGGGGCCGTGAAAAAGATAATATTGCATACCCGATAGCACTGGCGAATCTTGTTTTGCACGGTATAGACAAGCCCAGCCTCTGGCATGGCAACACGCTGACCGGGCAGGAAACCTACGGCGGGCTGTTTGAAGGCGCACCGCAAACCTATGATGTAATTCTAACCAATCCACCCTTTGGCGGCAAGGAAGGCAAGGAAGCACAAACGAATTTCGACTACAAAACCGGCGCTACGCAGGTGCTGTTTTTGCAGCATGTCATCCGCAGTCTGCGCGAAGAGGGCCGGTGCGGCATCGTGCTTGATGAGGGCCTTCTTTTTCGCACGAATGAAGACGCCTTTGTTAAAACAAAACGCAAGTTGCTGGACGATTGCAACCTGTGGTGTGTGCTAAGCTTGCCCGGCGGCGTTTTTACTGCGGCTGGTGCAGGCGTGAAGACGAACCTTCTGTTTTTCACCAAGGGGCAGCCAACGCAAAATATTTGGTATTATGATTTGTCTGAATTGAAAATCCGCAAAAAAATTCCCTTGATGCTCAAGCATTTTGAGGAGTTCATGCGACTGCTGCCTGCGCGGGCCGATAGCGAACTTTCCTGGACCGTGGACATGGATGAACGCAAGCGGGTGGCAGCAGATGAAGCGCAGCCACTTAAAGCTCAGGCAACCGATAAGGGTCAACAGGCCGCGCAGTGGTCACAACGGCTGGCCGATTTAAAAAAGATCAAGCCGCGAAACGACGCCGATATTGAAGAGGCTGAAACCAAGATCAAAGAGTTATCACGTGAGGCGCGGGATTTTGCCGCAAAAGCTAAAGAATTTGAAGATGCAGTTTATGACCTGAAGGCCGTCAATCCGCACAAAATAACGGTGATTGATGATCGGACGCCGGAACAGCTTATGAGCATAATCGAAGCCAAAGGGCGGGAGGTTGCTGAGGCGTTATCGATGCTCCGCATACTGGCAGTCCGAGATGATAACATAAAATGAAGGACTTTTGCTGGGCTAGATCTGCGTGTCTGCCCTATAAAAACCACAGGCTGCAATTTTAAGGAACATTGCCGATTGGTATACAGTTTTTAAAAGCAGGAAGGCACTCTTTGTTGTGATATTGGCATTTCATTCCATGTCCTGCCCTCAAGAAGACGTCCCGTTTTCTTTTTTTGTGTGCCTCCCCATTGTTTAAAGAAAAAAGGAACATGGGCTTTATGGCATTGATTGCGGATATCAAGAACCCAATCCTCTTCTATCGGACGTGCGCCAGGCCCTGATTCGCCGCCAACAATAATCCAGCCCAAACCGGTAAGGTTAAGTTGTTGAACTGGTCCTAAAAGTGGCTCCATAGATAGAAATTTTATGCATGCATTTGTGCGGCGAAGATTATCGATACGGAAAGAGCAATCCTGATTTTCAACTGTTACACCCATCCAGATATTTTCAGCCCAGCACAATTCTGAATTCAAAGCAAGCAGCCGTTCCGACCTTTTTGTTAATACCTGAAAACGATGCCAATAAGCCCGCCGCATAATATCGAATATGCGAATTATAAATTCATCGGGCACATCTTTATGAAATAGATCGCTCATTGAGTTGACAAAAATTCTTTGCGGCTTTTTCCAGGTTAAGGGTAAAGGTAAAGTTTTTTCGTGAAGAGTCACATTAAATCCATTAACATAATTCGGCTGACCCATTGCCCGCAGACGTTTTGCCATGCGCTCGGCGTAGCAATTTTTACAGCCATTACTTATTTTGGTGCAGCCGGTTACAGGATTCCATGTTGATTCCGTCCATTCAATTCTCGATTGTGCAGCCATAATATTTCCTTTTAGCAGAATGTTACCATTACATGATCAGCAAATGTATCCTTGCGTCTTTTATCCGCCGAAGGGTCAGCTATAATCCTATTTGCTTGTTCAAGTTGTTTAAGTGTTTCTTTGTAATTTGTTTTAATAAACCTTTTGCCCACATTATGTCTAATATATATTTCCTGCATCGTCAAAGTGCAATCCGTAAAATCCTTAATAAGCATTTTTGCCAAATCATCTAAAGGCCGATTAAGTTCAAATAAACGTGGATATTTTTTATCAGCAGAATTGTATTCGAAGGATGGCACGCCTTGTTCCTTTTTTGAACTTTCTGTGGCCATTATCCCTTTCATTATTTCATAACCCCTAAAATTTTTACTAACAAAAATTAAATGGTGACTTGTTTTTGCTCCTTTATGGTTTTTAAATCTGAAAGGAAGAACATAATTTCCGCCCAAATCAGAAATTGCGTTAATCAATTCTTCCAAAATTTTCAACTCTCGATCATAGGGATTTAACTTGGATAAAACGGCCCTTAATTCATTTGCCCGGTCCTTACCAAACAAACTGTTCATGTGATCAATAAAATATGGATTAGAAAGACCCATATTAATCCTATTATAATTGAAAAAAAAGATGCAGTCACAGCCCCAATCTTTTAATACTGAATTAACTAATCTCAAAGAAAGCCCCTTATAACCCCAAGGGTCAACAAAAAATAAAGTCGGGACTAAATTCATTTTTTCGAACATTTTTACGATTTCTGTGCCAACCTCCTTATTATGAATTTGAGGTTTATACTTTAAGGTTTCTATGCCTGGTAATTCCGCAATCGATTTTTCAAGTGATTGAGAATTATCAGGATCTTTGTCATTAAAATAGCAAACAAGCATTTCTCTGATTTTATTATCAAGGATAGCTTTTTCTAGGACTAGTAGCGGAGTTGACTTTGTTCCGTCCTTATATCTTCCAGGGCCAGCGAAGAGATCAATATAGGCAATTTTATTTGAGGTCTTTTTTGCTGTTGGGATAATGACATTTGCCCAAGCCCAAAAATATTTGGCTACGATAGTTGATTTGACAATAGATTGTTCTTTTGTTTCATTAAAAAATGCTTTTGTTGACACTTTGTTCCCCTCCAACATACTCACCTTGTAATGTAAATTCCTATATCTTCAAGTTTTATAGAAACGCTTTAAGTATGTATTATAAAATAGTTTAAAGGTTATTGTCATTAAAAATGATATTTTAAAACAAAAAAAGCAATGTCAGATCTTAAATATTAAGTGCTGCGGAGAAGCGGAGCGATCAAACAAAGTTCTTACCCATGCCCTTGTGCCGCAATTTGCCGAACTTCTGGCCACCGGGCAAACCCATGGCCACCAAAGCTTTCAGCATATTTTAGATAGTCATTTTACCTGGCGGAATCTGGAGGCAGTTGAAAGCGCTCTTCTGTGGGGCAAAATCATTAAACAGCTGGCGCCCCGGTGATTTTATTGAATGGTATCGGGAACGGTTGTGTTTTCAACCAAATAGGCAGGTCTGCCACGGCGAGGGGCTGGCCTGCAAAACTAAAAAAAGATTTGCGGTAGCACTGCAGCGGGGGCAGGATAGAAATTCCATGCATTAAAAACGGCTGGGGATTCCCAGTATGATCCCCTCGATGGAAAGATCTTCATCGACATCGGGCCAGTGAATACCGGTGCCGCGGCCGATAAGCTGAAAATTTTTCCGTTGCGCCGGGGTTGCATGTATCAGACGCGGGTAAAACTCAAGGGGCGTTTTTACCTCGCGGCCGTCTGAAAGAACAACACAGAGAGATTTTTTTTCAAAATACACTTTTACTGCACTGAATTCATGCATTTTTCTTGCGGCCGAAGAATTCATGCCATTTCTCCATGCATATTTTTTCGTTTTGCTCGATGAGGGAAAATGCCTTGCTTAACTCCGGGGACGACATGCCAAGATTTTTTGCCAGGCTTACAGGATTAAGCCAAAATTTTGCAACCGCCTCATGATGCTGCACATGTACGTGCGGCGGCTCATTTCGCTCGTTTGCATAAAAGAAAAAACGAAACCCGCCCTTGGAAAAAATTGTCGGCGACAAGTATTACCCCCTTGCTTTGTAAAGCAATATTAATTTTGCAGGGTCTATAAGTCAACAAGAAATGGCGATAGAAAAATGCTTAAGGCGAAAAAGCCGGCTGCTTTTATCATAAATTCCGGAGGGACTTCATGTTGCGAAGGGCGATTGTTTTGCCTGCTCTTAATTCCTCGCGGCGTTTTGTAATCTCGGAAACAGTCTTTTTATCAAGAAGAAGCTCGATCGATTCAAGTTCATCCTTTTTCATATGAAGCATGGTATCGGCAATCTGTTCAATTGTCAGCTGGACTTTTACGGCCATGGTTTATTTATCCAATCAAATTTTTCTTTTAAATGTAGCATAATTAGCAATTTAAATACAAGAACCACTTCACGGGGGCCAAAGGGCAGATATCCGCTGCGGGAGAAGAACCAGAGCGATTAAATAAAGTTCTTACCCATGCCCGGCAAAGTTTCCAGCATATTGTAGATAGTCATCTTACCTGGCCGAATCTGGAATGGGTTGAAAGCGCTTTACTGTGGGGCAAAATTATTAAACAGCCTGCACCGTGGTGTGATAAAAATCTGTTTGGCAAAACCAGGGCAACTAAAGTGAAATTCAGCCCTTGTTTTTACTA
>Ga0118677_10001663_pt1 | contig 12245 bp, 6 predicted proteins | sample AliMusrvi5mmetaG_FD_86154 | JGI IMG/M metagenome (GOLD analysis project Ga0118677, IMG submission 86154)
TAAAATTGAAATATAACACATCTTCCTAAGCTCCAACCCGATGAACCACACACATACCTCGACAATTGTTCCGAGAGAAGGGCGGCTACTTTTGCTAATCTGCCTCGTTTTGGCAACGCTCGTTTTGGCGGTCTTCGGGGGATGTTTGGCCAACGGCTTTGTCAATCTGGATGACGACTTCTATGTGACGGAAAACAGCCATGTCCTAAAAGGGCTCTCCATAGACAATTTCCGTTGGGCTCTTACGGCTGGACTCGAAAAATCCCCCGTGGATACCGACTACTGGATGCCGCTAAGCCACCTCTCCCATATGGCTGACGTGCAGTTCTTCGGACTCAACGCCCCATTCCATCACGCCGTCAACCTCCTGCTCTATACCCTAACCGTACTCCTTCTCTTCCTAATTCTCCGCTCCATGACGGCAGCCCCTTGGAAGAGTGCTCTGGTGACCCTCCTCTGGGCGCTCCATCCCCTCCGGGTTGAGTCAGTAGGCTGGATTTCAGAACGAAAAGATCTTCTGGGGGGGCTCTTCTTCATGTTTGCCCTGGCTTCCTACCTCATCACCGTCAGGAACCCCTCCCTCTTCAACCATCTTCTGCTCCTTCTGTCCTTCACGCTGGGGTTGCTTAGCAAGCCTATCTTGGTTCCCCTGCCGATCCTGCTACTACTGCTCGACTACTGGCCCCTGCGCCGATGCTCCTCCGCGAGGGATCTTTCCACACTTATCCGTGAGAAAATCCCGCTCTTTTGCCTATCGCTTCTCTCCTGTGTGCTGACGATGCTTAGCCAGAAACAGGTCCTAGCCCCACATGGACAGGCCCCGCTTCTGATACGGATCGGCAATGCGTCCGTGAGTTACATTGTTTTAATGGGGAAGGTGTTCCTGCCACACAATCTGGCCGCCTTCTATCCCTATCCACTGCATAGTTGGACCCTTTGGCAGGTAATCCCCTGCCTGCTTTTGATGGCAGGTATATCGGTTGGGATCGCACTGGTACGGACGAGGCATCCTTACCTCTGCACAGGATGGCTTTGGTATCTAGTGATGCTGGCTCCTGCCAGCGGGATAATTCAGGCGGGGGATCAGGCCTACGCGGACCGCTTCACCTATCTCCCGCAGATAGGTCTCTGCATTGCGGTCGTCTGGCTCGTAGCAGACTGGGCGAACCAAGCCAAAAGGAAACTCATCGCATCGATAGCAGCAAGCATCATCCTGATCTGGTTGATGATTTTCACCCACAGCCAATGCTGCCTCTGGCACGATAGTATCACCCTCTTGCGATATGCCATCCGATGTGCCCCCGAAAATCCACATGCTCACACTAACCTTGCTAAAGCCTATGAGCAACGAGGAATGGAAGGGGCATCTCTGGCCGAATACCGAGAAGTTGTCAGGCTCCAGCCCGATTACACAATATCCCATTATAATCTTGCCACGGCTTTAGAGCGGGCGGCCCAACCTGATGCCGCACTCGATGAGATCAGAAGAGCGATAGCCCTCAACCCACACTTGGCTGATTCGCAGAGCGTCCTCGCTAGAATCCTGTTCCAAAAAGGTGATACCCTGGGCGCTTTCCAACATTTTCAAAAAGCCTCCCAACTCGATCCAAACAATGCTGAGACTCATAACTTAGTTGGATCAATCGCCCTCATCAGGGGGGATCAACAGACAGCCCTCCAGGAGTTTCGATGGGCCTTCGAACTGACTCCGACTAACGGGACTTATGCCAATAATCTGGCCTGGATTTTTGCGACGACGTCTGAAAAGTCACAGCGCGATCCAAAAAAGTCCCTCGAACTGTCAGAGCAGGCACTAAAACAGTTGGGTTCCCAACCAATCGTTCTTCGCACGCTTGCGGCAGCCTACGCCGCCTCGGGTGACTATCAGGATGCCAATCATGCAGCGACTCGTGCCGAGGAGCTTGCTGTTTCTGAGGGGAACATGGCATTGGCAGAAAAACTAAGGCAGGAGATATGTCTCTACCAGCATCACAAAGCACTCGGAGATTGAAACGGTGAAATGTTACCGCTGATTCATTATCCACAAATTTTTGATTTGAATGAGTAAACAATTCCCAGTGAAGCAGAACGGCCTCCAACCTTACTGGATAGTTCCGCTGATTTGTCTTGGAACAGCTCTCCTTGTCCTAGCCGCCTTCAACCGGACATTCGATTATGGATTCATCGGATTTGATGATGATTTCTATGTCACGGAGAACTGGCATGTGCTTCATGGCCTCTCTTGGGGAAACGTTTTCTGGGCGATGGGAGCAGGTACGGGGCGCTATATGTCAGATACCGACTACTGGATGCCCCTGAGCCTGATCTCCCACATGGCCGACGTCCGTTTTCTTGGCCTAAACCCTAGTCTCCGCCATATTGAAAATGTCTTTATCCACGCATTGAGCGCAGTTCTGTTGTTCCTCGTACTGCGCTCTTTGACAGGGAGGCTCTGGCGGAGTGCGTTCGTGGTAGCAATCTGGGCTATCCATCCGTTGAGAGTCGAATCCGTGGCTTGGATTTCGGAACGAAAGGAGGTGCTTGGAGGGCTTTTCTTCATGCTCTGTTTGGCTTCCTACCTGCGATACACCCGCAGAATCTCATTCTTCAATGCATCCATACTTTTCATATGCTTCCTGTTGGGACTGATGAGCAAACCGACGGTAGTAACGCTTCCCCTTGTGCTTCTGTTGTTGGATTACTGGCCACTGAATCGTCTGGCAGGGCAATCTAATGCACGGAGGATGACCGTACTGATTCGGGAAAAAATACCCCTCTTCGCACTGTCACTTTTTTCCTGCATTATGACCGTTTTCACGCAGAAACAGACTCTAGATCCAAGTGGACAAATTCCTTTGTCTCTACGAGTCGGGAACGCCCTTATTACGACCTGCATCTACTTAAAAAAAACGTTCTACCCAAGTGATCTGGCGATTTTTTACCCCTACCCTCTTGAAGGCAGACCTCTCGGTCAGGTCTTGGCTGCATTATCTCTTCTGATCATCATAACAACGGGTGCGATTTTACAGCGACGGAGGTACCCTTATCTCCTGGTCGGATGGCTCTGGTATCTTGTGATGCTTCTGCCGGCAAGCGGCATCCTGAAAGCCGGCGGGCAGGCCTATGCCGATCGTTTCACCTATCTCCCGCAGATCGGCCTTTCCATAGCGTTGGTCTGGCTTTTCTGCGAGCGCGTGGCAACAAGTAGGCTCCAAAAATACTGGCTAGCTGCAGGCGCTACAGGGACGATCCTCTTACTCCTCATTACCACATCCAATCAGACAGGGTTCTGGCGGGATAGCACCACGCTTTTCACTCATACTCTCGAGTGCACAAAGGACAATGCCCTCATCCACAACAACCTCGGTTCAGTTCTCTGGCATCAGGGAAAAGTCAGGGAAGCTATCCATGAGATTGAAATCTCGCTCCAGATCAATCCCACCTCTGCCGAAACTCAAAATAACTATGGAACTATACTATGGGAAGAGGGGCGCCAAAAAGATGCCATAGAACACTTCCGTAAAGCCTTGGAATGCTCCCCCTCCTACGCCGCTGCATATAATAATCTAGGAACAGCTCTACTCCAAATCGGACAGATCGATGAGTCAATCCCCATTCTCCAGACTGCGATTCTGATAAGACCGGGTCTGGCTGACGCCCACTTCAATCTTGGACTTTGCCTGCTTCATAAGGGATTGCCCAAGGATGCAGCACATCAATTCCAAGAAGCCATCGCGATTGACCCGAATCACGCACAGTCCCATAATAGTCTTGGTACCATTCTGGCATCGCAAGGGAAGGAAAAGGAGGGTCTCGCCGAATTCCAAAAAGCGCTGGCCATCTCCCCATCCAACCCCTCCTTTGAGAACAATGTAGCATGGTTGCTAGCCACATGCCACGACCACACAATCCGCGATGGAAGAAGCGCTCTCCAGTTGTCGGAGGACGGCAACCGGCGAGAAAGATTCTTGCTTCCCACCCATCTGCGAACTTTGGCCGCGGCGCTGGCCCAGAATAACCAATACCAAAACGCCTGCAAGGTTGCCGAGAAAGCGATCCAAGTGGCTGAAGCTCAAGGTAGCGCAGAGTTATCTGAAACCATCAGGAATGAGCAGCGCTTCTATAGTAACAACTCCCCCATTCCGTAATCTGACTCCATAACATCGTAATCCAGAGTAGGCACCTACCCAATAAAAATAATGCGGTGCTGGAATGCCATTTGCTTGCGGGTAAGCACTCAATCCACAAGATTATACGAGCCAATCCACTATTCCCCAGAGAACCGCAACCGACACCTTTCACATCCCGAGTCCATGAACCATTCTTTGCCCCACCACCGGAGCGTCACCTCGCTCTATGATCCGGCCTTTGAAAAAGACTCTTGCGGAGTAGGCATGGTGGCAAAAATCAGCGGAGAGCGCTCAAACAAAATCCTCAGAATTGGATTGCGTTCTATTTGCAACCTTATGCATCGGGGGGCTCTCGATGCCGATGCCCGGACCGGTGATGGAGCAGGCATCTCGACCCAGATCCCCTACAAATTATTTCATTCCGCAGTCGAAAAACTCGGCCACCAACTCTACCGTGATTCCGATCTAGGAGTTGGATTCATGTATCTGCCCCGGGATAATGAATACGCCAAGGCGCGCGCCAAGGCGATTACCGAGGAAGTGATTGAAAAAAGAGGGCTTTGCCTTTTCGGATGGCGGGAAGTGCCTACAAACAATCAAATTCTTGGCGCGAAGGCTCTTCTGACACTTCCGGGGATGGAGCAGGTCTTGATCGGCCGCCCTTGGGGGATATCCGACGATGACTTCGAGAGGCGACTTTTTCTTGCTCGCAACGAGATAGAGGATCGGGCTGCTGCTGACAAAATTGAGGGCCTTTACATACCATCCCTTTCACATCGCCTCATCGTTTACAAGGGGCTCCTCGTATCCTCCTCGCTTGAAAAATTCTATCCAGATCTCTCTGACCCCCGCTACGAAACCGCACTCTGCGTTTATCATCAACGTTACAGCACGAACACCTTCCCTACATGGCCACTGGCACACCCCTTCCGGATGCTTGCTCATAATGGCGAAATCAACACGATCCGCGGCAATCGAAATTGGACCCAAGCCAGAGAGTCGGAATTGAAAGCCGACTTCTGGGGATCCGACATTGACCTGTTAAAACCGATCATCCAGCCAGGTGGATCCGACTCCGCAAGTCTGGATAATGTTCTCGAAGTTCTGACCATGTCGGGACGATCCCTTTTGCATTCAATGACCATGCTGGTCCCTCCGGCATGGCGGTTTGATAAGGAGGTGTCACCTGAGCTTGCCGCCTTCTATCAGTACAACACCTGCATCTGCGAACCTTGGGACGGTCCTGCGGCATTGGTTTTCACTGATGGCATTACGATCGGCGCCTGCCTTGACAGAAATGGACTGCGCCCAGCACGTTACCAAATTACCGATGACGGCATCCTGAGTCTTGGTTCCGAAATGGGCGTTGATGGACTCGATCAGGAAACGATCATCGAAAAGGGACGTCTTGGCCCTGGTGAAATGATCGCTATCGATACGTCTGCGGGGATCCTGATGCGAGATGCTGAAATCAAGACCCAACTCGCCACACGACATAACTACCGCAAGATGGTCGATGACCATAGCGTACACCTTATGCCTCTCAAAGCGGGTCAACTCTCTGATCCCGCGGGCGATCTTGACATCCTTGATTTGACCCAACGTCAAATCTCTTTCGGTTACACCAGCGAGGAGTTGGACATGATCTTCAAACCGATGATCAGAGATGGGGCCGAAGCGGTTGGTTCGATGGGCGACGATACGCCCCTAGCGGTCCTCTCCCTCCGCCCTAGGCTTCTGTATACCTATTTCAGCCAACTTTTTGCACAGGTTACCAATCCACCGATCGACCCTATCCGCGAGCGTTTGGTCATGTCTCTCTTCACAACGCTCGGATGGAGGCGTAACCTCCTCTCGGAAACCCCCGAACACGCCGCCCAAGTTACACTCGTTTCACCGATCCTTTTTAATGAGGAACTTGAAGCGGTCCGCAAGGTCGGAGGTGAGCATAAGAGCACAACCCTTTCCACTCTCTGGAAAGCGTCCTCCGGCACTCAGGGGCTTGCTCCGGCCATCCATGCCCTCTGTAAAGAGGCGGAGCGAGCCATTGACGATGGAACCCGAATCCTGATTCTAAACGACAGGGGCGTGGATCATGAGTATCTTGCGATACCAGCGCTCTTGGCCGTAGGAGCAATTCACCATCATCTCCGACGTGTAGGAAAACGCATGCGAGCCAGCATCATCTGTGAGACTGGCGAGGCACGAGACGTCCATCAGATGGCCTGCCTCATCGGATACGGTTGCAGCGCCGTTAATCCATATCTTGCAATTGAAACCATCCGCGAAATAGTCGGGAAGGGAACGGTGGAGATCGATTTCATTACCGCCCAACTCAACTACAAGAAGGCTCTCGAGAGTGGACTACTCAAGATCATGTCCAAAATGGGAATCTCGGTCATTGGAAGCTATCGAGGCGCCCAGATTTTCGAAGCGACTGGAATCTCCTCCAGTCTTATAGAGGAGTGCTTTTCCGGAACACCCTCACAAATCGAAGGAATAGGCTTCGAGGAGATCGCCCGTGAATCCCTGATTCGCCACGAAATGGCTTACGCTGCAGCCGTGCCGGTCGAGGAAGGAAAGGAACCTGCAGCTCTCCAACTGGGCGATCCGGGCTTCTATCGCATACGTCGCGGAGGAGAGCTTCATGCTGTTACCCCACCGGTTATCAAAAATTTTCACACCTTTGTCCGTACCAACAAGCCTGAAGATTATAAGGCTTATGTTGATGCAGTTACAGCCTCCACCCCTCATTCCCTACGCAATCTACTTGAGTTCGTACCACTTCCATCCGGCCCCGTGCCAATAGAGGAAGTTGAGACGATCGAGGAGATCCGGCGCCGTTTCACCACCGCCGGAATGTCCCTGGGCGCCCTCAGTCCCGAAGCGCACGAGACCCTCGCAATCGCAATGAATCGCATAGGAGGCAAATCGAACAGCGGGGAAGGCGGCGAGGATCCCCGTCGATTCAAACGCCAGGAAAACGGCGATTGGGCCAACAGTGCAATCAAGCAGATCGCCTCGGGACGCTTCGGCGTCAATGCCGCCTATCTGGCCAGTGCGAAGGAGATAGAAATCAAGATGGCGCAGGGTGCCAAGCCCGGCGAAGGAGGCCAGCTTCCAGGCCATAAGGTCAGCATCTATATCGCCAAACTCCGCAATGCTGTCGCCGGCGTGACGCTCATTTCTCCCCCACCTCACCACGACATCTACTCGATTGAGGATCTGGCGCAGCTCATCTATGATCTAAAGCAGGTTAACCCCCGCGCACGCGTAACAGTGAAACTTGTCGCCGAGGCTGGGGTTGGCACCGTAGCGGCGGGGGTGGCTAAGGCCCATGCTGACATTATTCTTGTCAGCGGCCACGAGGGGGGCACAGGTGCCTCCCCTCTGAGTTCGGTCAAGCACGCAGGCGGTTCTTGGGAACTCGGTGTAGCAGAGACTCATCAGGTACTCCTGCTCAATGGTCTACGCAACCGCGTTACTCTCAGGACTGACGGTGGGATGCGAACTGGCGAAGATATCATTCATGCCACCCTGTTGGGTGCCGAGGAATATAATTTCGGCACGGCCGCCCTCATTGCTATGGGTTGCGTCTACGTGCGTCAATGCCACCTAAATAACTGCCCAGTGGGAGTAGCCACACTTGATGATAGACTGCGTGCCAAATTCAAGGGCAAGCCGGAAAATGTTGTCAACTTCTTCAACTCCGTCGCTACGGAAGTAAGGGGCATTATGGCCAATTTGGGTTTCCGTTCCATCGACGAAATGGTGGGACGCACCGAATGCCTTCGGCAGAAGCATATTCCTGACCATCCCAAAGCCAACACCCTGGACCTTTCGCGCCTCATCAACGACGTGGTGAAGGATGATCCCACGGCTATCCGCCATGCCACGCGCGACCGCAACGACTCCGAACATGACCAGCCTCTCGATGATATTATCCTTCAGGATGCCGAGGAGGCAATTCGGGACGCCAAGCCGGTCAAGCTTGCCTACAAAGTGGATAACACCAACCGCTCCCTTGCCACCAAGGTCTCCGGAGAGGTTGCATATCAGTACGGGAATGTCGGCCTGCCCGAAGGAACGATAGAACTCGACCTGACCGGCACCGCCGGACAGAGTTTCGGAGCCTTTCTTGCGCCTGGAATCCGCCTCCTGCTCACAGGAGAAGGAAACGACTATGTCGGTAAGAGTATGAGCGGCGGTGAGATCGTCATCAGACCGCTCCCCGATCACCGTTTTATTCCTGAAAACAACAGTATCATAGGCAACACGGTCATGTACGGTGCCACAGGCGGCATCCTCTTTGCGAACGGTCGCGCGGGTGAACGCTTTTGCGTTCGCAACTCGGGAGGCACGGCTGTCATTGAGGGAATCGGAGACCATGGTTGCGAATATATGACAGGGGGCACTGTTGTCGTGCTGGGCTCCACAGGAAAGAACTTCGGCGCCGGAATGACTGGCGGTGCAGCTTTTGTCCTTGATCAAGAAGGCAAGTTCTTGGGCCGATACAACGACCAACTCGTCGGCGCCGAACGTCCGACAGGGGAGGATGAGAACCTATTAAAGGGTCTAATCATCCGGCATCATGAAAAAACTGCCAGTCCTCTCGCTGCGCGCATCCTTGCAGATTGGCAGGCACACCTTGCCTGCTTCTGGAAGGTTGCGCCACGGATTCCCGAGGCCAAACCGATCGACGAAAAGAAAGTGGAAGAGGGCAAGACCATCATTACCGAAGCAATAACCGCTGCGACACCATTGCTGAAGGCCCCCTAGATCGGGCGAATTCTCAGAGGTAAAATATTCGATCTGATATTCAGGAGACAACCGGCCATTGTTTCCTAGTTCGGATGGTCCCGGGAAGGATCCTTCAACGCATTCCCCCCTTACTAATGCATGGGATGAGACAAAGCGCCAGACAGTGAAAATTCAAAATCAATCCCCTTCTCTTCCCTTCCAACATTGCTAGCCTGACTACATGAAGAAAGTCGGCAAGCTGTCACCAAAGATTGTTCAACAGTTGGCGGTATTCCTTGAAAACAAACCGGGAGCTCTTGCCGCCGTTTGTGATGCACTTGCGCATGCAGGGATTAACATCTTCGGTCTCACCGTCTCGGATACCACCGATCACGCAGTCGTACGGATGGTCCTAAGCAACACCGACTGGGCGATGCGGATTTTCGATTCGCACGGAACACTGGTTGTTGAAAGCGATGTGTTGATGATTCAGAACGACAACAAATCCGGTAGCCTCTCGAGGATAGCCAACGCCCTGTCGGCAAAGAAAATCAATATCGATTACGGCTATCTTGCCTCTATGCCATCGGCCAAAAAAGGACTGCTTATTCTCCGTGTTACGGATGCGAAGAAGGCACTCTCGATTCTCAGAAAGCTAGATTTAGAGTAATAGCTCGGAGTCCTTGAGGTTGCTCGTATAGATGTTCATCCTCACCGGCACAAACGAACACCCTTCAATTTTATGGGGCTTAAAGCTGAGATTGCGGAAGTCTAATTATTCCGTTCAACTCCACCCCAAGAAGGTGTTTTCCCATTTAATGACCGGTGAGTTGGTTTCCTTAGCAAATGGATATGAATAGCATCTCGCAAACTGTGTCACTTCCGAAAAACTTAACTGATACTGGAGGCGTACGTCTTTTAACCTGCCTGTCATTGGTCACCGCGACAATGGTAGGAACCGGTGTCTATACAAGTCTAGGATTCCAGTTGCTCGATCTTCAGAGTGGCTTCTCGATTCTCTGCCTTTGGGTTCTGGGAGGCTTGATCTCGCTATGCGGAGCACTCTCATATGCGGAACTTTCCTCAAGAATTCCACGCTCCGGAGGGGAGTATACATACCTCTCGCAGATTTATCATCCATCCATAGGATTCATGGCGGCTTGTGTCTCCCTCTTTGCGGGATTTGCTGCACCGATAGCCCTCTCATCAATTGCCTTCGGGACTTATCTCCACGCGGCGATACCGTCGTGCACTGTCACTTTCTCCTCTGTATCCGCGGTGGTTTTCATCTCCTGCTTCCATCTCCGTTCCCTGAAGATTAGTTCACTGGTACAGAATGGGGTAACAGCCCTGAAATTTATACTGGTCGGCATCTTTGTTGGAATCGGTATCTGGAAAGCTGCTAAGCACCCAAGCTTGCAAGCATTGATACTCCCGTCGCCTGGATCGCTTAGTGAATTGCTAAAACCTTCGTCCGGAATTGCCCTATTGTATGTGTTTTATGCCTACTCCGGGTGGAATGCAGCAACCTATATCGCCGGAGAGGTTCGGGAACGACAGAGAACGGTTGGTCTAGCACTAATGTTGGGTACTGCTGTTGTAATGATATTCTATGTCCTTCTCAACGCCGTCTTTATCACTGCGGCTCCGACCGTAGACCTGCGTGGCGTCCTAAACGTCGGCAGCATAGCCGCAAACCATCTTTTGGGCCCACTTGGTGGCAGAATGATGTCTGGCATTATCGCCATCGGCTTGCTGGCCTCAATCAGCGCCATGATCTGGACTGGACCAAGGGTCACTCAAAGGGTCGGGGAGGATTACCCTATCCTGAGATTTTTCGCTGCGGTGAGCCCGCACGGGATTCCGCACAGAGCACTAATACTTCAGTTGGCACTTGCACTTGCAATGATCGCAATGGGTTCCTTCCAAACGGTGCTCGTCTTCACTCAGATGCCACTTTTGCTCTGCCTGATCCTAGGAGTGGCAGGCCTGATTGTTCAAAGAACAAGGGATAAACCCTCCAACATCGTTCTCAAACACCCGGGTCGACTTGGACTTGCCCCAGGAAACCCAACAAATACGATTTTGCAATATCGTGGATTCCGTTGTCCTCTTTATCCGATTCCGCCTCTTCTGTTCATCATTTGCTCGCTTGCCGGTTTGTTCTATTCTGCGTGGAGCAAACCATGGATCGCTCTTTCCGGAATCGGAATCATGATCCTTCCGCTTCTCCTGCACCCATGGGTGCGCCGACGTCTTTCAAAGCACTCATGATTGTTCGGGCCATTTGTGTCTTTCTGTTTTACGGGGCTTTTCCCGGAGTTCTTCCTGCCCTTTCTCTCAGTTCCTCCACACCACAGGAACAGGCTCAATTCCTAGCAGGGATTCCTCTAGCCAGAGAAAGCATCCTGGAACATTTGCAGCAAACCGCGGAATACCGACTCCATCAGAAGGAACTCCGGGATCAGTGGGCATTTTGCCGAAACGTTCGTTACGATGCGATGAGGGAATGGGGTCGTGTCCATTTGAGCTCCAATCCCGCATCAGCATCCGTACTGCGTTACCTCTTCGGCGGTCCTGATTTTTTAAACGCCTATGCCTTCTTCCCCAATACACGGATCATGGTTCTCGGAGGATTAGAACCCGTCGGTTCAGTGCCCCCCCCGGAGGCGCTTGATCCCACTACCATGGGAGCAGCACTCAAGTCACTTGACGAGGCTCTCCACACCTCACTTTTCTGCGGTTATTTCATCACGAGTGAGATGAAACCGCAATTTTCACGAGGGACCTTTCAAGGGGTCCTTCCCGTGCTCTACACGGAACTAGCGCTCACTGGCAACGTGATCCTCACGGTGCAGGGAGTCCATCCATTCGACTCCCCAGGTGTTGAGATCACCTACCACCGCCCGGGAGGATTGACTCAAATTCTTTATTATTTTCAGTCGGATCTATCCAACGGAGGTGAATGCAAAAAATTTCTGGATTGGTTGCGCGAAATGGGCCCGGGAGCCTCCTATCTCAAAGCTGCCTCGTATCTGCTTCCTTTGGACTCCTTCTCATATACCCGCGATTTCCTGCTAAAAACATCGGATCTGATCCTTCAAGACGACTCTGGAATTCCTTTCCGTGATTTTTTATCCGGAGACTGGTCCATCCAGCTCTTTGGAGCCTACACGGATCCTTTGCCCGTGTTTAAACTCCGGCGGGAACCGGAGCTTGATGCTGCATACCATTCCGGCAATTACGTCGCGAAGCTCCCTTTTGGAACCGGCTATCACGTGAATTCCGACTCGGCAAATTTGTTGCTCGCAACGCGACGAAAGCTCGCAGAGGCAAGTGGCGTAACTTCACCAATGGACCAAGCTCCTGCCGCCA
>Ga0118677_10012780_pt1 | contig 12243 bp, 6 predicted proteins | sample AliMusrvi5mmetaG_FD_86154 | JGI IMG/M metagenome (GOLD analysis project Ga0118677, IMG submission 86154)
CTACTATAACAAGAATGAGAAACTTTATGATAGCGACAGGCAGTTGAACCAGGCCATGCCTCTTTTGACGGGAGTTGTCCCCGACGCTTTGCGCGAAACCATCCTCAAACAACTTGAGGAGATCGTCATGGTCAAGAACAAAGGGCATCTGGACACCGGCATGCTCGGCACCTATTTCCTGATCCAATCCCTTCAGGAAGCCGGACGCAACGATCTGCTTTACACCATCTTCAACCAGCAGACCTATCCTGGGTGGGGATACATGTTGTCGCAGGGGGCCACCACCTTCTGGGAACAGTGGAACGGATCATGGTCCCAAATCCACTCCTGCTTTGTCAGCCCGGGTAGCTGGTTCTATCAGTGCCTGGCCGGCATCCGTCCCGACGAGTCCGGCCCCGGTTTCAAAAAGATCATCATCAAGCCGGCCATCGTTGGCGATCTGACCTGGGTGAAATGCAGTTATGATTCCATTCACGGCACCATCGTCAGCAATTGGAAGCGTGACGGGACAAAGCTGACCATGGAGGTCACCATTCCCATCAACACCACGGCGACCGTGTATGTGCCCGCAAAAGACGAAGCCAGCGTCACCGAGTCCGACACTCCCGCATCGAAGGCAAACGGCGTGAAGTTCCTGCGGATGGACGCGAGCGCGGCGGTGTATGCTGTGGATTCCGGAACCTACCGCTTCCAGTCCACATTCCCGGAAACGGTCAAGCAGAACACAAAACCATCAGATAAATACCAAGCAACAAATTGAGGGAAATGCCGCTGCCTTGAAAATTCAGACGAAATACCACTCCACTCCCCGCCTTGCCGTTGGCTTTTCGACTATCATCGCGACGCTGTTGGCATTGACGGCACCCGATGGCCAGAGCGTGCCGCTGTCGCCGGACCGCGTCGCGCCGGGGCATGTGAGTCTCCCGGTGGCGAATCCGTTGAAGTGGGACAATGAGCGCCCGAACTTGTACCGCCTAACAATCAAGCTTGAAGTGGCCGGCAAAGTGATAGGGACGGTGAATGTCCGCACCCGGGCAATGACGGGTTCAACGGGTGCCCCTCCAAGCTATGGGAATGCGTTTCCCCAACCGCTGTGCGCGGCGGCGCTCCGCATTGGCGGGACCTCGCCCGCGGCCCGAGGGGGCTTGGATTTGCAGCATGTGGTCGCCACCCTCACAGCGGGCAACGGCGACAAAACCGCAGCCCGGGTGTTGGCCGATAGGAATGTTCTCCTGATAGACACCAAGGAGGCGGTGAGCATCGAGCCCTGCCGTGGCGGGCAGACAGGAAGGACCGACGGCGTGGACTGGCTGCATGTGACACTGCCGGGCGACATCGATTACAAGGGGATGGAATACTGTGTCGCGTTGGCAGGGACAGCCAGCACCAAGGTGGTCTCTCTGGTCACGTCATTTGATATATCCACGGGTGATGTGCGCGGCGCCGCCATTGCGTTGGCCCGGAAAACCGTGGCTGATGTGGAACGTTCACCGGAACAACTGATTGCCGGGCATGAGAAGGTCTGGCGCGATTTCTGGGCCCGCAGCGGCGTGGAACTGGCTGACCGCGATCTGCAGCACTGGTGGTACCGGATGATGTATTTCGCCAGGACCGTTTCCCAGCCTGGTGGCAGGTTCCCCGCCGCGTTGATGCCCCCGCTGGCAACCGACGACACTCCATGGCATGCGGATTTTCATTTCAATTACAATTCATGGCAGCCGTTCTGGTCGGTGATTTCCGCCAATCATCCGCAACTCGCGGACCCCTGGATCGCTTATGTGAACCGGTTGCTGCCCCGGGCGCAATGGCAGGCCAAGGAGGTCTTTGATTGTGAGGGAGTGTTTTACTCGATCAGCCAGCACAGAGGCTGGAGTTCACCGGTAAGGATGAATGAGTCTGATGGAGAAATGTGCACATTATGAGCTATCAATGAAACCTCGCCCGCTGCCCAACGTATAGGTGGGTCATGAGATCCTTTAAGAACACAGAAACAATAGTGAGGAATCTGATAATTGGATTGAATACGACTGGCGCCGCATTGACCCTGCTGGCTGCCGCATCACCCTGCACCGCTGCCGAGTTCTTCCTCAAGGATCGCGACAAGGTCGTGATGACGGGCGACAGCGTCACCACCCGGCACCGGTATAACAGCCTGAAAGCGGATTTCACAAACCTTCCCATTGACAAAAGGCTAACCGGCCCGCTGTTCTGGCAACATGGAGAATCCGATTCGACACTTAAAACGTATATCGACCGGATGGTTGACGCGGGAAGCGGCCATTTCACCATTGAATCCCGCCCTCATCCCGACTGGCTCGGTCCGGAATGGTATGCCGATTGCAAGGTGATTCTGGACTACGCGAAAACAAAAGGGCTCGGCGGATACATTTTCGATGAACGACTATTTCCGAGTTTCCAGGTGGCGGGCCGGGTGCCGGCGCAACACCGGGCCAAAGTGCTGGCATGCTCGAATACGGACCAGACAGGCCCCTCGACCTATGCTGGTGCCGGATACAGCGGGAATGCGTTTATCAAGGCCATCGCCGGCAAAGTTGTGAACGGCCAAATCGACGCGGGCACGTTGACCGACCTGGCGACGAGCATCAACGCCAGCGGAGCCTTGAGCTGGAACGTGCCGACCGGATCATGGAGAATATTCAAATTCACCTGGGGATTTCAGGGATCGGGCTTACTGGACTTGACAACCCAGAGCGCTGCCGACTGGTTTGTGAATACTGTCGTTAAGCCGCACTATGACAATACCGGGGCCACGAACATCCTCGGCTTTTTCTACGATGAACCCGAATATCACGGCACCTGGGGACTGGGCATGGAAAATGACTCCCCTGACTGGAAACAAATCATGGTAAGCCGGTTCGCCACCCTGAGCGGTGAAGACCAGGGCAAGGCGACCTATGAATACTGGGAAACGCTCGGTGAAAGATTAGGAAGGGTCGGATATGGCACGTATGCCAATTATCTGCGGTCAAAGGGCGGCAAATTAATAGGCCATGACAATGAAGAACGACCCAAAGGTCATCCGCTCGATCATGGCATAGGGCCTATCAATCTTATGGAAAAGCAGAAATATCAGGATATTCCCGGAATTGACATGGTTTGCAGGCATTTGTTGCCGAGGAGAAGTTCCAGTTCGGAGTATACTTATTGGGATTATCCATTGCCGAAGCTGGCAAGCTCAATAGCAATTACCAACAACCTGCCCGGCCATTATGCGATGAATGAGATTTTCGGCGGTTATGGCTGGAAATTGACCTACCCGGACAGGAAATGGATTGCTGACATGTGCCAGGTTCATGGAGTGAATGTTTTGATTCCCCATGCGTTCGACCCGAAGGGTGACATGTCAAACCCCGATGGCGATTACCCGCCATTTTACTACTATACCGGCGACGAGGCCAACTGGCCGAATTACAAAGCATGGTGCGAGCGACAGAACAGGTTGGGCTATATGCTGTCGGGCAATGATTCCGATAACTACAGCATCGCGCCGGTGGCGGTACTCTGGCCGGGGTATTCGAAATATGCCGATACCACCTGGGACGACACCAATTGCTATCCTTATCATTTGCAGTCGGCATTGGACACGGTGCACTATGATCATCAACTATTGACCTATAACCGTTTTGAAAGCACGGCAGCGGTCAATGCAGCGACCAAACGGATCGAACTCCACAAATCAAGGTTTTACCAGAGTTTCATTAAACGAGGTTGATATTGGGTTGAGTATACCGGCTGAGGAAAGTTACCTCGTTGTTTTCAAACCACGGGTCGTCGCGAACCACATGAACACATCATTATGAAACAACTATTGCTGTTTATGTTAACTCTGTCGGCGCTCACTGGCAGTGTCATGTCAGATGATCTGCAGAAGGATTTTGTCACTCCGCCGGATGTGGCACGGCCGTGGGTTTACTGGTATTTCATGGACGGCAACCTCACGCGCGAGGGGTTGACCGCCGATTTGGAGGCGATGAAACAAGCCGGTATTGGCGGCGCGATCTATCTTGAGATCAGCGGCGGGGATCGCGGACCTGTGGAATTCATGAGCGGGCCGTGGCGCGAACTGCTCAAGCATGCCGTCAATGAGGCCGACAGGCTGGGGATTGAACTTGCACTTGCCGCGGGACCGGGTTGGTGCGGCACCGGCGGGCCGTGGGTCAAGCCGGAGCAATCCATGCAGCACCTTGTCGCCAGCGAAACTCAGGTGAGCGGTCCGGCGCATTTCGACGCGCTGCTGCCACAGCCGCCGCCCCGCAAGCCCATCTTTGGAGAACCGTCGGTTCCCGAACTGCATAAGATCTGGAAAGAATTTTACAAAGATGTTGTGGTTCTTGCATTTCCGACACCAGCCGGATCATACCGGATTCCTGATGTGGAGGAGAAGGCGCTGTATTTCCGCCCACCGTTCTTACAAGCTGGCACTAAACTATTTTTGAGCGCTGACAGCAAGGTGCTGCCGGCTGGCGAGTGCATCGCATCGAAGCAGGTCATCGAACTAACTGCGAAGCTGGCGGCCGGCGGCCGGCTGGTGTGGGATGTGCCCGCGGGGAATTGGACGATCATGCGGTTTGGCCGCACCATCACCGGGCAGATCACGAAACCGGCGCCGGTGCCGGGGCTGGGACTCGAGTGCGACAAGTTCGACAAGGCGGCGCTGGACGCTCATTTCGAGTCGTTCGTCGGAACCCTGCTCAAGACTATCGGTGAACCGAAGCATCCGGGACGCGGTCTGACCACGGTGCACTTCGACAGTTGGGAGATGAGTTCGCAGAACTGGACGGAGAAGTTCCGCGAGGAATTCCGCCGGCGGCGCGGCTATGGTCTATTGCGATTCCTGCCGACCATGCAGGGGCGCGTTGTTGAGAGCGTCGCGGTGTCCGAAAGATTCCTTTGGGATTTGCGGCTCACGGCGCAGGAGCTGGTGGTGGAGAACCATGCGATGCACCTTAAGGCACTTGGCAATCAGCACGGATTAAAATTGTCCATTGAACCCTATGACCTGAACCCGGCTGGAGATCTCGCGCTGGGTGGCGTAGCCGAGGTGCCGATGGGCGAGTTCTGGACGAACGTATTCAACTCGGAATACAGTGTCTGCGAAGCTGTGTCGATCGCGCATACACGGGGGAGGCCCATTGTGGGTGCGGAATCGTTTACGGGTGACCTGGACGGCTGGAAAAAATATCCAGGCGCAATCAAGCTGCAGGGTGACTGGGCGTTGTGTGCCGGCATCAACCGGTTTGTCATTCACCGTTACGCGCATCAGCCGTGGCTTGACCGCTATCCAGGCATGACGATGTCGAGTTATGCGATACACTGGGAGCGGACGCAAACGTGGTGGGGCATGGCAAATGCCTATCACACCTATCTGGCGCGCTGCCAGGCGCTGTTGCGCCGCGGTCTGGCGGTGGCTGACATCCTCTATCTTGACCACGAGGGCGCGCCAGCCGTTTTCCGTGCGCCGGCGTCGGCGACGCTCGGCGGCTTGCCGGACCGGCGCGGTTACAATTTTGACGGCTGTGCTCCCGGCACGCTCATTGAACGGGCAGTGGTGAAGAACGGCCGGATCGTGTTTCCCGACGGCATGAGTTACCGCCTGTTGGTGTTGCCGCAGGTGGACGCGATGACGCCGGCGCTGTTACGGAAGATCAAACAGTTGGCCGATGACGGCGCGATTGTCCTCGGCACGCCACCGCAGAAATCGCCGAGTCTGGTGAACTATCCGGCCTGCGATGCCGAAGCAAGGGAACTTGCCGCGCAGATCAAATGCGAGCCTGTTACACCCCATACCGATCTTTATCCTGAATATGACGTGGCCGCCGCGAGGCTGGCGAAGCTGGGCATTCCGCCGGACTTCGAATCCAAGGGTGATCTGCGATACATTCACCGCCACGACGGCAACACGGATATCTATCTGGTGGCTAACAGGACCAGCGGCGCGCTAAGCGCTTCATGCACCTTTCGCGTTGTCGGCAAGCAACCGGAACTGTGGAATCCGGTGACTGGCGATATGCGCCTGGCGACGGCATTCAGTCAAACCAACGGTTGCACCATGGTCCCGCTGGAGTTCCCGCCCCAGGGATCGCTCTTTGTTATTTTCCGCCAAACGGCCGCCACGCCCGTGCCCGGCTCTAACTTTCCAACCCTCACCAAAGTCTGCGAACTCACCGGCCCGTGGGATGTCAGCTTCGATCCGAAATGGGGCGGCCCGGAGAAGGTGACCTTTGATAAGCTCGACGACTGGAGCAAGCGGCCCGAGAAGGGCATCAAGTTCTATTCCGGCACCGCGACCTATCGCAAAGCCTTCGAGCTTCCGGAATCCAAAAACCAAAATTCAAAATTCAAAAGTTTTCTCGATCTTGGCAAAGTAACGGTGATGGCGCGGGTGAAACTCAACGGCAAGGATCTGGGCGTCGTCTGGACCGACCCGTTCCGCGTGGACATCACTAGCGCTGCCAGGCCCGGTGCAAATACGCTGGAGCTTGCAGTCGTCAATCTCTGGCCTAACCGCCTGATCGGCGACCAGTCTTTGCCCGAAGGGAAGAGGTTCACCTGGTCTTCATGGAATCCGTATGGAAAGGACTCGCCGCTGCTTGAGTCAGGTCTGTTCGGCCCGGTGCAGGTGCTGACGGTTCAAACGACGGCAGTGAAGTAATTCATCTAATTGAAGGGCAGGAATAGAAACACGACACTAACGGCCAGCACTACGGCACCTACTGGGGCCGCAAAAACCTGAAATACAAGGACCACCCGCAGTTTCGGATCTATCCGACATTTGAGATAACCACTTCCATGACCTCGCCGGTCCCCGAGGAGCAGAGATAACTCATATGAACCGCCAAATGCGCCACCACCCCGTTTCACGCCGCATCACTGCACGTCTGATAGCCGCCTTGCCATTGCTGTTAGATATTCCGACCGTATTCGCAGTCGATAACGGCCAGACCATGAGCCTGACGATTGACGCCAAAACTCAGGGCGCGGCAATCTCGCCCCTGCTGTTTGGGCATAATTTGGAAGTCACGCGGCGGGGGATCTGGCGCGGACTGGGCGCGGAGATGGTCGCCAACCGGAAGTTTGCCGCCGTCACTAACGGTTTGCCCAAGTGGTGGTATTCGGTTCCTGCTGCGGGCGCTGCGCTTATCGACGCTAAGGTATTTTTTGTGGGCAAGGGCTCGGTGCGCGTGGGCGGTGACAAACCGTGTGGCCTGAGGCAGCAACAGGAAGCGTTGGCATTTCAAAAGGGCACACGGTACACGTTTCGCTGGTGGCTCAAGTCCGAAGCGGAGCAGCGCGTCTCGATGCGGATTGCGGATGCCAAGGGTGTCCTAACCATTGTGCAGGTGGAGAAAACGCTCAAGCCGGGAGACTGGCAACTCTGGAGCGGCGAGTTTGTCGCGCCGGAAGCCGCTGAGAATGCCCGCCTGGAGATCGGGAGTAAAAACTCCGGTGTCTTCTGGGTAGGCGCGGCGTCGGTGCAGCCGGCTAACAACTTTCACGGGATGCGCCGCGACGTGATCGAGTTGCTCAAGCAGATCAAGCCGGGTGCCCTGCGCTTCCCGGGCGGTTGTTATGCCGAGGAATACCGGTGGCAGGATGGGTTGCTGCCCGTGGATCAGCGTCCGCCGCTGGTCATGGCCGACAGTGGCATCCTGTGGCCCGACACCGACGACTGTGACACCCAGGAACTCGGCATTGATGAATTCATCGCGCTGTGCCGTGAACTCGGCTGTGACCCGGCACTCACCATGCGCCTGAGCGGGACGCAAGCGGACGATGGGGCCGCGTGGGTAGAATACTGCAACGGCAGTCCTGAAACGAAATGGGGCAAGGTGCGTGCCGAACGCGGACACCGGGAACCCTACGGCGTGAAGACCTGGTTCTTGGGCAACGAACTCTACCTTTGTAAAATGGGGAATCCCTTGGACTGCGCACGGGCAACCAAGGCGTTTGCAGAGGCCATGAAGAAAGCGGATCCTGAGGCGCGGTTGGTGGGATGCACGGACACCGCGGCATGGAATAAGCCCTTGTTCGAACAAGCGGGAGCCTTGTTGAGTTATGCTTCGCTTCATGAATACGATGGCCAAGGCGGGGATGTGCGTGGCATGGCAATTGCACCCACGATGAGCCTTTGGCCAAAGTTGAAGAATTCTATCGCCCAACGCCAGGTGCAACGGCAAATTCCCGTGATTCTCGACGAGTGGAGCACCGGATGGGGCAAGCCGGGCACGGTGGGCACGGGGCTTAACACGGCCGGTGTTCTCAACCTGCTGTGCCGCGAAGCGGCAACGCTGGGCATTCAGCAGGCATATTACTTTCAACCAGTCAATGAGGGAGGCATCAGGGTCGGCCCGTTGACCGCGAGACTCGACACGGGCGGAAAAGTATTCGCGGCGTTCAAGTGTCACCAGGCTAACCGCCTGCTCAAATTGCCGCCGGCACCTGCTGAGGCTGACCTCGATGTGGCCGCCACGCTAAGCGCCGATGGCCGCCAAATCCATGTGACGATCATCAATCGCAGCGTGTCGGATGACCGGGCGCTGGAGCTGAAGGTTACGAATATGGCACAGCCGCTTGGAGCCTCCGCGCGGTTTCTCATCGCAAAGGATCTGACGCAACCTACCTACTCATCCTTTTCCTGTCGTCCTGATGGCAACTGCGCCACGCTGGTTGCCAGCGATGTCACGCCACAGCATACCATCTTCCTCGAGCGCGAGGAGCAACCTACAGTGGACGATGGCGGGCGTCTGGAACTCAAGATGCCAAGGGCCTCCGTGGCCGTGCTCGAACTCTCGCCTCTCAAGACCGCAAAATCACCAACAAAAACAAAATTATGAACATGACGAATTATATCAAGACTGCCACCGCGTTGGCCCTGCTGGCGAGCGCATCGCCCTGCACCGCTACGGAATTCCTCCTCAAGGATCGTGACAAGGTCGTGATGATGGGCGACAGCATCACCGCCCAACACATGTATAGCAGTTATCTGGAAGCTTGGGCGATTACCCGCTTCCCCGCATGGGATCTGCGGTTTTTCAACGTGGGGATCGGAGGCGACGGTGCAGGCGGAGGCAACCACCGCTTCAAACGCGATGTCCTGTCGTACGCGGCGACAGCGTTGACCGTTGATTTCGGGATGAACGATGCCGGGGGAGATATAAAGACATTCACGGAAGCGATGCAGGGCATCGCCGATCAGGCGAAGGCCGCCGGCATCCGTGTGGCATGGTGCAGCCCCCAGGCGTGTGAAAACCCGGACGACAAGCTGGCGATAGATACGACGGGCAACCGGCCTCTTGAAAAGATTACAGAAGGCGTCAGGCAAACGGCTGTGACTAACGGTAATGCCCTGTTCATCGATCAGTTTCATCCGTACCTTGAGTTTATCGACAAGGCCCGCCCGACCCATCCAAAAACGCGGGTTGGTGGTGGTGACCAGGTCCATCCCGGACCAGCCGGGGCAACCCTGATGGCTGCGACGATTCTCAAGGGCATGAGTCTCCCTTCCCTTGTGGCTTCAGTTGAGATCGACGCGGCTTCACGCAAAGTTGTCGCTAACCGGAACTGCACAGTCGAAGGATTGCAGGTTGGTGCCGATGGGAAAATCACTTTCAATCAGAAGGACAACGCGCTGCCGTTCTTCCCCGAGGGCGATGCCAAGAACATCCTGCAGTGGCTGCCGATCCTTGAGGAGCTCAACGACTACCGGTTGAAGGTGACGGGTCTCAAGGCGGGCCGCTATGAAATCCGCCTGGCAGGAGTGAAAGTCGCCGACTGCTCTAACGATGAGTTGGGCGCCGGGGTCAATCTGGCCGCCGCGGTCCTGGCAGCGGGTCCGATTGCCGACCAAGTCAAGGCCGTCTGGGCGGCCATCGGTGCCAAGAGCGGCTATTTTCGCGACAAGATATTCGGCGGCGTCATGCTTGCCGGCGGAGCTCCTGAATTTCTTGGCATGACTTCGGAACAGGTTGAAGCCAAACGTGAGGAGGTATTCAAGGAGCGGATGGGCAGGCTGAATGAACTGTTCGACGCAATCAGAAAGGCGCTGGTGATGCATGCCAACCTGGTTGAGATTATCCCCGTTCAAGCCGCTCCATGAGAACAAACATGAATATGAAAAACACAAAGTTGTGCGGGATGGCCGCGTTGTTAATAGCGGCATCAAGCGCCGTGTGTCTGGGGCAGGACAATCCGGTGGTGAGCAAGCTCTTCAGCGATCACATGGTGCTCCAGCGCGAGATGCCGGTGCCGGTATGGGGAACGGCCAAGCCGGGCACGAGGGTCACGGTCAAGTTCGAGGCACAGGAGAAAACCGCCGAAGCGGACAAGGATGGCAAGTGGATTGTTAGATTGGACGCCCTGAAGGCTTCGTCGGCACCTGCGGAAATGTTCATCACTTCTGCTACCGGTAACACGCCGCTGAAAATAGCGGATGTCCTTGTGGGCGATGTTTACCTGTGTTCCGGCCAGTCCAACATGGCATTCACAATGAACGAACTCAGGGCTGCTGAAGATATGGCAAAGGCGGATTTTCCCGTCATCCGCCATTCCCGCTGCGGCGATGGCTGGGCCGTTTGTTCTCCGGCAACCATTGGTGAATTCTCTGGAGTGGGCTTCTACTTCGCTCGCAAGCTTGTTCAGGAGACCGGCATCCCCATCGGTCTGTTGAACAACGCCGTCAGCGGAAGCCCGATTGAGCAATGGATAGAATCCGAAGGCTTCAAGAGCGCGCCGGCATTGAGGGACCTTGAGCTTAAGAGGATGGCGCAATACCGAAAAGCCCTTGCCAGCCATCTCGCCGACATGGACACCTGGCTCACCTCGGCGCGAGAGGCCATGGCCACAGGCAAGGATTTTGCAGCCCAGCCAAAGCAGCCGGAGAACAACAATCCCAATTACGGCGGTCTCTACGGCTACACCGAGCGACTGATCCCCTTTGCCATCAGGAGCATGCTCTGGTACCAAGGCGAATCCAATGGCGACGATAGCGAGGACCTCTATTTGCAGAAGCTGAAGGCCCTCATCACCGGCTGGCGCAAGGTCTGGAATCAAGGCGACTTTCCGGTTTACATAGTGCAGCTTGCGAGCTTCATGAATCCGAACCCGAATCCGGAAGGCGGTGACGGTTGGGCGGGAGTTCGCATGGCTCAGCTCAAGTGCCTCGGCAGTGTCAAAAACGCGGGTCTGGCAGTGATCATTGACATCGGTGAACCGGGCAACATCCACCCACCTAACAAGCTGGACACGGGAACGCGTCTGGCCTTGTGGGCACTGGCCAAGGATTACAACAGGAAGGATCTGGCCTACAGCGGCCCGCTCTACAAGAGCATGAACATGGAAGGCAACAAGATCCGCATCACGTTTGACCAGGTGGGCAAGGGCCTGATGGTCGGAAGCAAGAAAGACAAGGACCCGGTCCAGGAAGTCCCGGGCGGCAAGCTCAAACAATTCGCCATCGCCACAGCCGATGCGGCTGCGCCGCAAGGGCTGAAATGGTCTTGGGCCGAAGCGGTCATCGACGGTGACACCGTCGTGGTTTCAAGCCCGGAAGTTCCCAAGCCGGTGGCCGTCCACTACGCATATAGTAGGAATCCCGAAGGCTGCAACCTGTATAACAAGGATGGGCTTCCGGCGTCTCCATTCCGTACGGAGAAGTGAAGAAGCGAAAAACCAATGAAATACCTCAATTCCTATTCCGCTATGAACCATCATGTGAAACCACTCATCCGCGCCACGCTTTGTGCCGCCGCCCTGATCACCGCCTGCGCGAAAGGAATTGTTTTGACGCCTGATTCAACCGACGAATCAATGACGGCGGACGGCCGGAAGATCATTCGCTATACTCATCCAGTGCAATTGGGAAGTGAAGGTGATGGGGTCACAAGCCAGTATTTTTTTGTAACGCTTCCAAAGACGGACACGGCCCGATTGCGCCCGCTCATCGTTTATCTGCATAGTGCGGGCGGGCATGCGGAATCCGGCGCTGATACTGGACGAGGGCAGGGTTTTCTTTCAACAGCGGGCCCGGAGTTCATGCTGTTGGAACCCAATTGCGCGTCCACGGATGGCACGGGAGGCTGGTGGGGTTGGAAACAGGCCGAAAAAAACGGTGCGACGAGCAGTTCGTCCGAAACGCCCGTTGAACAGCGTGTGTTGGCTACCATCGAATGGGTCGTTCAAAAGTACAATGTTGACCGGAACCGGATTTACTTGTGTGGAGTAACG
>Ga0118677_10012781_pt1 | contig 12243 bp, 22 predicted proteins | sample AliMusrvi5mmetaG_FD_86154 | JGI IMG/M metagenome (GOLD analysis project Ga0118677, IMG submission 86154)
CAAAGGACATTAACCGGCGCGATGAGTGGAATGGATGTGTAAATATCATTAAAACTTGGTGCCCGAGGCCGGAATCGAACCGGCACGACTTTTTTGAGTCGGCAGATTTTAAATAAACCTGACCCGCTGCAGAGCTTATAAATGTTGACTCTAAAGTTAGTTAATATAAATGTGCTACGTTTTGTGCTACAGAACAGTTTTTAAAGTATTACGCAAGTAACACTTTTAACCACCCTGCTTTCAAGCAAATCATAATATAACCAACACTAATAAACATAATGGTGATTTATGGCTGTCAAACTGAAAGAAAAGAAAACACCCGCACCTAAGCCCACTACCGCACAGCTAAAGCTAGCAGTTGAAGCCCAAAAACGATTAAAGCTTATCCAATCCAAAGTTGCAGCCCAAAAGACAGCTAAAGCCAAAGTATCACCAGCAAATAAGCCCATTGCGCAAAAAACTACTAAAGCCAAAGTAGCCGAAACCCAAAAGCAAATCACCGCACTTGTAAAGCAAACCCAGCAAACATCTGAATATAAATTAGCAGTTTGGAAAGAAACTGAAACGGCTAATGAGTTGGTAATGAAGGATTGGGGTGGAAGGCTGGCTGGCACTAAAGCAACTATGGCTAAGTTAAACAAAAGGTATGAAGACATACTGATTGGCTTGTTAAATGATGCTTATGGCGTATATAGCGAAGTAGTGAAAAGTGATTTAGCAGATGAGTTTTTTAGTGCACTATGGCATGAGCTACGTAAAGACGGCATTAAAGTACAAAGTAATACTCCCAATGCCACCCTAGTCATCCGCTATGTATGCGGTTCAAGTATTAGCACTAAGACAGTGAGCAATTACGCCAAAGTATTAGAAGGCGCTGATTACAACAAAATCAAAGCTGAACAGTTTATTACTTGGCTCAATCACAAAACCATGACACGAGTAGTTGAAGACCAACGTGCTATTGAAAATCATGTAGAGACACGAACTGAAAAAATGGCTCGTGCTCGTGCTGTGATTATGCGATTTATTGAGGCGCGTGAAACAAAACCTGAGCATAGCTGGACAACTACAGCGTGGCAAGCTGAACGGCAAATAAGTCAAAATAACTTATGGGTTGGGATTGGTAATGCGTATAGAAAATTAGATGGTGGCAGTAACTTTAATGCCAATATTGGCATTCCCCCGATTCAGTAGACAGTTAATATTGTCAACAACGAATCAAGGGAGTAGTTATGAAGCGAACCAAATACACAGCTGAGTTCAAATCAGAGGCAGTCAAACAAATCACTGATAAAGGGCATTCAGCAACTGATGTTTCCAGTCGTTTAGGTGTGCCTGTGGGCCTGCTGTATACCTGGACCCGAAAACTCAAGGGGCTAGATGAGAAACCAATAGAAGACGTCAAAGCCCTGCAAGCCGAGATGACCAAACTCAAAGCAGAGCTTAGGCGAACTACCGAAGAGCGCGACATCCTAAAAAAGGCCGCCGCGTACTTTGCCAAAGTGTCCGAGTGAAGTACGCGTTTATCAAAGAGCATCGCCAGGAGTTCCGGCTTTTGAGCATGTGCCGGGTTCTGAAGGTCCACCGTAGCGGCTATTACGCTTGGCTCAAGGAACCCCAGTCACCTCGCTCTCTTGAGAACGCGAAGTTATCAGAACAGATCCGGTATTACTACGATCAAAGCATGGGGATTTATGGCAGCCCGCGGATTTACCATGACCTCAGGGAAGCGGGTGTGGCTTGCAGTGAGAACCGAGTGGCAAGACTAATGAAGGCCTCGCAACTGCGCTCCATCCGCGGGTATAAGCGCCCACGATATCGCATCGGTAGACCGTCTTTGGTCTCGCCCAATCAATTGCAGCGTCAATTTACCTACGATGCCCCTGATCAGGCTTGGGTCACTGATATTACCTATGTCCGTACCCATGAAGGCTGGCTTTACTTAGCGGTGGTGATTGATCTGCACTCTAGATTAGTGGTTGGCTGGAGTATGCAAGCTCGTATGGAAACCCGCTTGGTGCTCGATGCCTTGACCATGGCCATATGGCGCAGAAAGCCCAAAAACAGCCCCATTATCCACTCCGACCAAGGTAGCCAGTTTGGTAGTGATGAGTTTGCTCGCTGGTGCAAAGACAATCGCTTGAGCCCCAGCATGAGCAGGCGTGGCAACTGCTGGGATAACGCGGTCGCCGAATCCTTCTTTAGTAGCCTCAAAAGCGAATTAATTAAGAAACGAATTTATCCCACTAGGGCACAAGCAAAATCAGAAATCTTTGAATACATCGAAGAGTTCTACAATCGGGTAAGGCGTCACAAGCACCTATCCCAATTAAGTCCAATGGCGTTCGAACAGCGTCAAATTGCGTTATGAAAAGTGTCTACGATATTGGGGGAATGCCAATGGCACCATTTATACGCTGTAGCTTATTGGAATCATTTAGTATTAAACCAACAATGAATTCATCTAGCCTTGGGTCTAGCCTGGCGGATCCTGTGTGACTATCGGCAACTCAGATGATCAGTAAATTTGTCGGGTAAACCGACATTACTTAGAGTAAGCGCCGATTTCAGTGACGCTCATTGCCGATAACTACCACTTCCAGTAATTCAATTAAGTTTTGATTGCACTTTCTTGAATGCAGTTTCTACACAAGCAGCGTCAAGGGGGCCGCCGGGTGCGCCGCTGACACCAATACCACCGATCACTTCGTCACGAACCTTGATCGGAAAGCCGCCATATAGGGAGGTAAAGTTAGGTGTGTTGGTGATAGATGCAGGGGTAACGCCTTTTGAAATATTTTCAGCCAAAATACGCGTTTCATAGCCAACCATGGCAGCCGTATTGGCTTTTCGAATAGCAATATCGATTGCGTGGGGGCGTGCATTATCTGCCCGCATGAGTGCCTTGATATTGCCCGAGCGATCAACAACGACTGCGACGGTGTTGTAGCCCCTAGACGAGCAGTCCTCGACAGCTACTGTGGCCATCTCAGCAGCAAGCTTTAGGCCAATTGTTTTCTCCGTTGCAATATCTTGAGATTGGGCTAAAGCCATGTGTTGGAGCAGCCCAAAAGCCATAAACGCACAAGTTAATTTAATCATTTTCATTTTTGTCTGTCCTTTTAATGGGTGGTTATCAGTAAGGGGATTTGCTATCCCCTTGGTTGCCGTTTAATTTAGTTCTTATAGCCCATGACTGGTAATTTGGGCGCATTTGAGAATTGCTTTGGTATGTCACCAGTCAGAGACCCTAAGAAAGCAACGATAGATGCCACCTCATCTGGAGATAGTGTTTTCCCAAGCTGTAGCTTGCCCATAATCAGAACGGCATCATCTAATTTCTGAACAGAGCCATCATGAAAATAAGGCGGAGTGACTGCCACATTTCTTAATTGAGAAACTTTAAAGATGAATTGATCTTCATCTTTTTTAGTATCCATGAAGCGACCTTTGTCTCTACCTTTGAAGATTTCTAACTCTTCACTGCCGGTCTCGGTCCAGTAGTCTGCGGTAATGCCAAATTTTTGAAATGCTTGCCCTCCTACCGTCACGCCATTGTGACATCCAGCGCAGCCTGTATTGATAAAGGTATCAAGCCCTTTTTTTTGCGCCGATGACATTGCCTTCAAGTCCCCCTTTAGGAACCGATCAAAAGGAGCTGGCGTGAGTAAGGTACGCTCAAAAGCGCCAATTGCTACAGCCCAATTATCTACGCTCAAAGGTTTACTTTGACCGGGAAACGCTTTCTCAAATTTTGGCAAATAACCTAATTTAGTCATCCTATCTTCAGCCTCTTGATAGGTTTTATTGCCATATGCTAGGGCGCTTGTTAGAGCTTGTTTTGCCTGATCTTCGACTGATACACGATTGCCACCATAATGCTGGGCTACAAGTAGGGCAGTATTAAATACAGTAGGTGCATTGCGCGGAAGTTTTTTACCAGACACACCCTGCGAGAAAGATAAAGAATCAGCGCCATAGAAGGCGGGATTATGACAAGCGCCGCAGCCTAAGCGGCCGTCCGATGAAACTCTGGTCTCAAAGAAAAGTTCACGACCCAATTGAATTTGTGCGTTACTCGGCGCTTTTTGATCAATCCATGCGGTTTCAGGTAAGGGCTTAAATAGAGCATTGGCTTTAGTTAATAAATCCTTATCTGTGATCTCGGCATGGCTGACGGAGGTTAAAAAAAAGGATAGTAAAACAACCCTCATGAGACATTGAAATATCGACTTAAGCATTGGTACCCTCTGCATTGTTTTGATGGGCGTTACTATCAGTTCAATGTAACACCGACCAAATTAGAGCGACGCCACTATCAGTCGGTAATTACCCGATGATGGCCTTAACTAGGGTCGTGGGTATGGGGTATTAACGATGATTCCTCACAAGGATTCACAATCCCCCTCCCTGGTGGATTCCGCCCCGGGCCACCAAGAATTCTCCGAACACGAGAAGTGGTCCATAGAATACCTAGTCTTAGCCGCGGTCAGGCACCATTTCCCCTAGGTCTTCCAGATTTCCCCTTGACTAGAAGCGTCCTTTAAAAGGACGCTTTATCTATTGGGGATTTGTCATCCCTGCGTTGGTCAAGCGTCGATTTAAGCGACGCTTACTTATGGTCGGTGCTTGGAATGTCGTTTAAAACGACGTTTTTCTCATTGGTAGACAATTCATATTTGCCGTCGTACCATTTGAAAAATATTGGGAGAGCTTGGGTGAATGCTAAGAGCAAAGAAGAGGATTTGCCGAAGATTCGTGGCGACGTACTTAAGCAGGCAAGGGAAGATAAAGGTATTGATGCCAAAGATGTAGCTCTAGCAGTTTGTTTGGATAAAAGACATATATTCCAGATTGAGCTTGGTGATGATCATTATTACTTCTACAGCCTCAAAATAAAGGTTCAAGCCGCCAAGAGAATAGGCAAATATTTAGAACTCGAGGAGTCTGACTATCTATATTGGTAATTGTTTTTAAGACAAGTGGCCACTTACTCTGATTTTTTATAACCAAATTAACTCCCCCCAATATCTAAATAGTCTTTAGCCTGGCATATAGTTATGGCTAACTTGTGATTTAAAGCAGGAGACAAAAAATGTTTGATTCTCATAAATCTACCAATCACCATCTCGTCTTTACCAATGAGATTGGAGTGGGCTCTAAAGTCCTGGGCAATCTCGAAGGTAATGGCAATGTTTGCATAGCAGGGCACTTTAATGGCGACGTTGTAGAAGCGGCCGACAGTAAAGCAACCTTATATATTGATAAAACTGGAGTCTTAACAGGTGATGTTGCTTATTCGAACTTAATTGTTGCGGGAACAATTAAAGGCTCAATCACTGTTACTGGCAAGATGCAGGTTTATCCTACGGCAGTGATACGAGGAAACATTCGCTACAAGATTTTAGATATTCATCCAGATGCACGAGTTAATGGATTGTTGTCTTGTGAAGATTTAGACGAAGCTCAAAACAGCGATTCAGATGTAATTGAATTTGAGCAAGCTAAAAAGCTGTCTAGATAACTTTTCATTAGGCTCTCCATATCCAAGTGATTGAGGTTGAAAAAATCCAGCAAGCAGTCAATGTGGTCAATCAATTTATTTCTACAGTGAGTAATTCACTGGTAGTAAGAACACTCGGCGCGACCGAGATGGAGGTGCGTTTAGTCGATAGTCAAACCAAAAAGCTCATCCGCGTACTTGAGCAAGAAGAGATCCTAGGCCTAGTCAATCACTGCGAAGCAATTCTAAATTTAGTGAAGAAATAGGATCTAGAGTCCTTTTAAAGGACGGTTGTGCGTAAGTGCGTTTGTCGTTCAATGTTGTTTAAAAGACGCCAATGCTAACTATCACTTGTAATTGCTAATTCACCCCACATCACAATATCTACATCTACCAGTTGCCAACCTTTGTGTTGAAAGCCAACATCAAAGTCATCAGTAGTTTTACTATTATTAAAAATGGAAGATAAGGTGGCTTGCTCTTCTTTTGGGGTAGTCTCCGAAAAGTAGATGAGCTTGTTGCCCTCTTCTGAAAGACGAACCTCTGAATAGTCTTGATCACCAACACTAATTCCAATATCTTGTTCGTATTCACCTAGAAAGTTAGGCGGATTATTGATCAGGAATGAGCCACTTTTCCAAAGAAAACCACAATTAATCTCCTTATTCTCTTTGCGATAAGTCATGCGCTCGGTGATATGAAATTCACTTTTTGGCGAGATTTTAAATGCCATGGTTACTCCCTTCGTAAGCACAAAAGATAAGATAAATTATCAGATTCATGGGTAATTGTGAATTATTAAGTTTATCGAGCATTTTTCATATAAAAAATGATGTATTAGCCTGAAACCCAATAGGGCCTGCCATCTTGACTCCTCAGGCGCGGCTCTGGATTTAGGTCGGCGGACTAATGAAGTGAGTTATACAAAAGGATCAAGCATCCTAAAGCTTGGCCGATTGCGCCCCATAAGTTTCGGACGCTTTTAATTCACGTTTATGTGCCGGACAAATAAATCTATATCTCCATTCCCTCTATGGCGAACACCATGAAGTAACTACCTAGTAATTACCCTATATTTGCCAACATTTAAGACAAAAAGGTTTGACGGGACAAAGATATCTTGTTCTGATGGTGCACCACAAGAGATCTTTTTCTAGGGGTTACATGTATGTTTTTGGCATGTAGAAGTTGTAGGAGACGAAGTTATCAATAACCTAATGAAGGGAATTTTATGACTGCAATTACAACAGCAAAAACTTGGATTGGTGCAATTACCGATATTGGCCTAATGTTGTTGGGTCTGGCAATTGTTGCTTCTGTTCTGGTTGGAAATCAATTGCCATTTTTTGGCGGTGTGGTTGCCAACTTAGTTGATCTAGTTAAGAGTCTTGGTAGTAATGGATTGGTTGGCTTGATTGTTCTTGGAATAATCATGTGGATCTTCTCCCACCGCTCAGTTTCTTAATTAGCTCTTAGTAAAAGGGGGCCCAAGCAATTGGGCTCCCGACAAAGGACACCATGATTGACACCATCATTAAAACTGGTTGGCGAATTGTTGAGACTCTATTCATATTGATACTTATTTGTATCTCACTAGGAATTATTATTGGATCCGATGGAAGCGGGCCATTCATCAATGGCGTTTTAAGTAATACCAATAACTTTCTGCGTAACTTACCGCCAGGAACTTTCCTGAGTATTTTTGTTATCTTGGCGCTTTATGCCTTGATTAAAAAAAAGAGCTAGAGAACTCAAAAAAATTTTCTACCATCCTCTGTCTTGGTCGATTCCGTCCCGGGCCACTAAGAAACACCAAAACCATCTTCGGGTGGTTTTTTCATTTAGGTTTGTTAGTATTTGATTATGAAAAATCTAATCATTTCCCTAGCCCTTGGACTGCTCTCAATCAATTCGTTTGGCTTTGAGATTTTTGCCTTAGGCACAAGTAATACCAACTGTAAGGGGGCGGGTCAGGCTTATACAAGTACCTTAAACGATTTGCTTGCTCAAGAGAAGATTAATGCCCAAGTCATTAATGCCGGCGTTGATGGGGATAGACCTCAGTTCATGATGCCAAGATTAGAGCAAGGATTAAAGGCCTATCCTAATGCGAAGATAGTAATTTTTGAGCCTGGGCCCAATGAGAGAAATAAGAGCTTTAATCTTGAAGCAAGTGATGAAATATTAAAGTATCTACAAGCCGCCAAGATGCCAACAATTTATGTTTCTCATGGCGCCATAGAAAGTAATGATGAGGCTGAACAAAGGGCTAAAAAATATGGCGCCTACTACTACGGCCATTGGACAAAAAATGTTCCGGTAGACCGTGATCATAGACAATTTGATATGAATGGTAATTCCGGTGGTCATATGACAGTTGCCGGTTGCCAGCTGTGGGCAAAGAATATGCTACCTTTTATTAAACAAGTGATAAAAGAGGCGAATATCAAATAGAGTCAAACATTCTTTGCCCTGGTTCGATTCCGCCCCGGGCCACCAAGAAACACCAAAACCACCTTCGGGTGGTTTTTTCATCTCTAGAGCAGATTAATTCCAAAGCTCTTCATCACCAAGGCAAATAAGCCAAAGCAGATAACCGTTGCTACTACGCACACACCCATAGTTATCCAAAATCCTAGCTTGGGAAGTAGGTATGGAAATAGCAAAAACATTGGCAATGTGGGAATCACATACCAAAAGGTGTAATAGGCGTGATTGGCAATTTTCTCTTCGGGCTGGTTTTCTACATACAGCCACACCAAAGTTAAAAGAGTCATCAAGGGCAATGCCGCAATAAAGCCACCTAATCGATCACTACGTTTGGCAACCTCAGAAATGAATACAACCATCCCTGCTGTTAATAGATACTTTGCGATGATCCAAGCCATTTGAGCCTTTGATGTTGGAGAGTTACCCCATTATAGGAATGTCGTTTAAAACGACATTACCTCTTGAGTATTATTTTTTCTTCAGCAATTCCAAGGAATCAGGATGTTTTTCTAGTAGACCTTCTTTTTCTAATGTGGCGATAGCCCTATATAACGCCTCATGCGTAACGCCGATCTCTGAAGCCATCGACTTGAAATCAGACTGAAGTATCAATACGCCTTGTTTGCCTTCGGTCTCAATCAGATGAATTAATTTACTGCGAATGTCTTTAAGTCCCAATCGTTCAGATTGTGTTCGAAGGCGCATGATCTCTTTGCTGAGCAGTTGCACCCACTTCATTGAGAACTTGCTATCGGCGAGTGCGTCTCTTAAAGATTTAATAGGTAGCGTGATCGCTTGTCCATTGTGAGTCGCAATAGCATCACAGTGATAAGCATCTACTAACAAACTGGCTTCACTGACAAAGCCACCCTTACATCTTTGTAAGATTGTTGGCTCCCCATGGCTACTGATTCTCGTAAGAACAGCTTCGCCCGAAACAATAAAGAACATGTATTCAGGTTTTTTGCCCTGATGGAAAAGGTAATCACCTTTTTCAAAGTGATGGGCATAACATTGCCCCAATAGTCCTTTGGGCAGTAGCTCCTTTAGCAGTTCAGGAATATAGATATCCATATGATCTAAATCATACGCCCTTTGGATGATTGAGCGAATAATCAATTCATACAAAGGAGGTTGGTATGGAAACAATCAATTTAACTGTAAGTGGAATGACTTGTGGTGCTTGCGTAAAGCATGTTGAAAAAGCCATTAATTCAATTGCTGGGGTGGAAAAGGTTGAAGTAGACCTTGCCTCTGGCGCAGTCAAGGTTGAGGGCAATGTCTCGCAACACGTGAAAGAGATTATTGCGGCTTTAGAAGAGGATGGTTATCCCGCAAAGATCAACTCTGATGCATCGCCTCAAGCAAAGGCTAGGAGTGGTTCTTGTAAGAGTGGCACAAGTTGTTGCTGTAACTAACTAAATGAATAGGAAATTAAAAATGAAAACTATAAACAAAATTGTAATTAGCGTTGCTACTGTTATGGCTCTTGGATTGGCTGTAGCCTATGCTCAGCCAGGCCCGATGGGTAATGGCATGGGCCCAGGCATGATGCGCGGCCAAATGATGCAAGGTCAGATGATGCAAGGTCAGATGATGGGGCAAAGCGCCAACATGAAAATTATGCGTGAGTTGATGACTCCTGCCGAAAGACTTGCCATGATGGACAAGATGATTGACGCCAAGACAGTAGAAGAGCGTCAAGCAATCATGACAGCTACACATACAGAGATGGAAAAGCGCGCCAAAGAAAAAGGCATTACTTTACCAGCAGGACATGGCCAACAAATGATGTCAGGTAAAAACTGCGGATAATTTTTTATCAAATATAAAGATTGGAGTATTCAAATGAAATGTAATGTCGGCGGTGTTGATCGTGTGTTGCGTATTGCTATCGGTTTAGTTTTAGTGGGCTTAGCCGCAAGTAATGTTATAGGTGTGTGGGGTTGGATTGGCATTGTTCCATTGGCTACGGGTCTCTTTAGATTCTGTCCGCTGTACCCCCTTCTGGGAATCAGTTCCTATGGCGCAGGCGGCGACGGTTGCTGTAAGTAAATTATTCACCAATAGAGGAAATAAAATATGCCAAAGGATTACAAACAAATTACTCGAGATATATCTAGCTCGCTAGCAAAACTCAGAACCGAAGCCCCAGAAATGATGAAGGCATTTAGCGATCTAGCATCTGCGGCTACTAAGGATGGACTGCTAGACAAAAAAACAAAGGAGTTGATTGCTTTGGCACTCGGTGTTGCGGCCCGGTGCGATGGTTGTTTAGGCTTTCATACACAAGCATTGGCAAAACTCGGTGCAAGCAAGCAGGAAGTAGTGGAAACTCTGGGAATGGCTGTTTATATGGGCGGGGGTCCATCACTCATGTATGCGGCAGATGCAATGTCTGCATTTGAGCAGGCACAAAGTTAGATCACCTTTTTTCTAAAAGAGGAAACAGAGAATGAACATGACTCACTACATGGAGTTATTGGCTGTTAACCAGCCTTGGAATTTAATTATCTTTATGGCCATCCCAATCATCTTGGCAGAGACTTTAGCTATCACTGAGCTATGTCTACTCTTTACTCGCAAGTTCAATGGCGCTGTTTATTACCTCAATCGCTTTTCTGGAATGGCTGTGGGCGTTTACTTTGTTGGGATCATTTACTACATTGTGACTAATGCCATTATTCCTATTACACAGGCAGGCGAGTGGAGAACAGTGATTGATGTAATCGCTGTTAGCACTTATGTCATCGCAGGATTGCCGCTGATCTGGATTGCCTTACAAGAGTTCGGTTTAGTTAATCGAGCACTAGACCAAATGGGTAAGTTAAAGATTCATGCGATATGTGTTGCCTTGTTCTTAGTGTTTAGCCATGTGGCAATGATTTCAGGAATGCTTGATCCTGCGATATTGGGATACCAGGCCCCGCATTTAATGGAAATGAATCATGAGGTGCCAGCAGAGCATGCGGGTCATATGAAGTAAGTGTTGAAAGTGGATTAGATATCCTCGGCTCTTGTGGATTCCGCCCCGGGCCACCAAGATTTAAATAATGCCCTGCTTCGTGCGGGGTATTTTCTTTTGGTCAGGCGGACTTGCTCCTTCTAATTAATATATGTACAATGTACATATGACTTTGTTACGATTTGAATGGGAGCCCAGAAAAGCTTCGGCCAATCTAAAGAAACACGGTATTTCTTTTGAAGAGGCGAAATCTGTGTTTTATGATGAAAGTGCTAAGTTAATTTCCGACCCCGATCATTCGGAGGATGAAGACAGATTTATCTTGCTGGGAGTAAGCCATTCTCTTCGTGTGATTTTGGTTTGCCATTGCTATCGAAGCGAGGGTAATGTCGTTCGTATTATTTCGGCTCGTAAGGCAACCCCTAAAGAGTCAAAAGCTTATTAAAGGTGATGAAGATGCGTAAAGAATATGATTTCTCAAAAGCTCGTAAAAATCCATATGCTTCTATGCTCAAGAAGCCCATTACCATTAGATTGGATGAGGATTCAGTGAGTTACTTCAAATCTGTATCAGAAGAAGTTGGAATTCCTTATCAAAGCCTCATTAATCTCTATTTGAGAGATTGTGCCGCTTCGCATAAGAAACTGAACCTTAGCTGGAAGTAGTCTAGAGGTAGGATGCGAGTCTCCTGAGGCCCTGGTTTGATTCCGACCCGGGCCACCAAGAATTTCAATAGCCCACTTGTTGGGCTATTTTCTTTTGGTCGGGCGGATGAGGATCCGTTAGTCGGTACTAAAATAAGGAATAACCAATAAGAGGGGGCGTTATGAGTTCTAAGAAATTTGTAGTGGGACTGCTATTTAGTATTTCTGCATTTTCCTTGGCTGGCGCGGCGATACCTGAACCGCCAAACCCTTTAGCAAACATCAACCTGACATTTGATCAACGCTTTGAGCAAATGAGGCAAATAGATGCCGCATTACTTAAGGCTACACCAGAAGAGCGAAAAGAATACTGGCATAAGATGCGCGATCAAATGAAGGCTTTAAGCCCTGAAGATCGCAAGTTGGTTCACGAGAAAATGAAGGCTCAATGGCAATCAATTACTCCTGAGCAAAAAGAGAAAATGAAAGCAGAGAGAAAGACTTTCTTTGATGGACTAACACCTGAAGAGCAGGCTGAGATGAAGGCCCGTAGAGCCAAATGGGAAAACATGAGTCCTGAGGAAAAACAGAAGTGGCATAAACAATCCAGCTAGGATTAGACATCCTCAGCCCTGGTCGA
>Ga0118677_10012784_pt1 | contig 12242 bp, 12 predicted proteins | sample AliMusrvi5mmetaG_FD_86154 | JGI IMG/M metagenome (GOLD analysis project Ga0118677, IMG submission 86154)
ATTATTGCCGGTGAAGCCTCAGGCGACCTGCACGCTTCCCATTTAATGAGGGAACTGAAGAGCGAGGATGCAAATGCTGACTTCTCTTTTTTCGGAGGGGAACTGATGGCCAATGAGGGGGGGATTCTTTTAAAACACTACCGTGAAATGGCTTTTATGGGGCTGATCCCCGTCCTTTTAAATCTGGTTAAAATTAAACGCAACTTTAAATTAGCCGAACAAAAATTACTCGAATTTAAACCTGATGTATTGATTTTGGTCGATTATCCGGGATTTAACCTGAGGATGGCGGAGTTTGCCCGGGCGAACGGGATAAAAGTATTCTATTACATCTCTCCAAAAATCTGGGCATGGAAGACTAAACGGGTCCATAAAGTGAAACGATTCGTCGACGAGATGTTTACCATATTCCCTTTTGAAACTGAGTTTTACAACAAATATGGGTACAACGTGCGGTTTGTTGGGAATCCTACAATCGATGAATTAACGAACCGCCCAAATCAGCAGGAGACATTCGGAGAGTTCATCCGTCGCAATAACCTGATGGATAAGCCCGTAATTGCGCTGCTTGCCGGAAGCCGCCATCATGAGATCAAACGAATTTTACCGGTGATGGCCACTGTCTCTGATCGATTTCCCGAATACCAGTTCGTAATTGCGGGGGCTCCTTCACAATCGCAGCAATTGTACAGCGAAGTTTTAGGGGAAAGGGCTATTCCTGTTGTGTTTGGTCAAACTTATGAATTGTTGCAGCAATCAACCGCGGCCCTGGTTGCCTCTGGAACTGCCACTCTTGAAGCGGCCTTCATCCAGATTCCCCAGGTGGTTTGTTACCGAATAGAAGCAGGCAGATTAGGAACCTGGGTCAAGGACCAATTGATTAAGGTTCCCTATTTCTCACTGGTAAACCTCATTGGGCGGCGCGAAATTGTGAAGGAGCTTTTTCAACAGTATTGTACACCGGCCACAGTTGGCGACGAATTAAGCCGTATCCTTTCTGACCGTCCGTACCGCGACTCCATGCTGGCCGGTTACGCCGAAGTCTTGGCAGACCTTGGCGGTCCCGGATGCGCGAAAAGGGCTGCCAAATTGATGGTTGAATTATTGACAAAAAAATAGTCTTTCGATGATTAGCTTATTCAGGAAAGAGATTACCCAGTTTTTTGGTTCCATTACGGGCACTTTGGTCTCTGTGGTGTTTTTAGTGGTGACCGGACTCTTTTTATGGGTCTTTTCGGGTAACTACAATATTCCGGAAGGGGGATATGCGACATTAAACGGCCTTTTCGAAATTGCTCCCTGGATTTACCTGTTCCTGATCCCGGCAGTTACCATGCGTATGTTCGCCGATGAGAAGGGGAGTGGCACCATGGAACTACTCCTTACGCGACCGGTATCGGAGCTGAACCTTATTTTTGCCAAGTTTCTGGCGGCTTTTACCGTTGTTTTACTCACTTTATTACCAACACTGATCTATTTTTTCAGTGTATATGCCTTAGGCAGCCCGGTTGGATGTGTCGATACCGGGGCAACCTGGGGAAGTTATACCGGTCTGTTATGGCTGGCTGTAATATATCTGACTATTGGTCTATTTACCTCTTCGATAACAGAAAATCAGGTCGTTGCATTTATTTCCGCCGTTTTTATGTGCTTCTTTTGGTACTCGGGATTTGGGTTTATAGCTGGCCTACCTTTACCGCAGATAATCTCGTCGTCTGTTGAATCATTAGGGATTAATGCACATTATGAATCGGTAAGCAGAGGGGTAATTGACAGCCGTGATTTACTCTATTTCATTTTAATGGCAGGATTTTTTATTTTATTGACCCGGATAGTACTGGAATGGAAACGAAAACCTGTTAAAAGATCAATAATTCATTTTGTTAGATACATTTTATTTATTTTGATTGTTGCATGGGCTTCCGGAAGTAGTTTCTTCCGGATTGATCTGACTTTCGAGAAAAGATATACCCTATCACCTTTAACCCATCAGGTGTTAAAGCAAGTTCATGCACCTGTTGATGCAGAGCTATTGCTTGCGGGCGATCTGCCACCTGGATTTATAAAATTACAGTCGGCTGTAATTGAAAAGCTTCGTGACATAAGAATCTATTGTGATCAACCTTTTAATGTTCATATCACAGATCCTTACGAGATGCCTGACAAAAAAAAATATGTTGAAGCCCTTCTGGAGCAGGGGATTGCTCCGGTAAATCTTCGTATTAATACGGAGAGGGGAATCACCAATAAGACCATATTCCCCACAATTATTCTTCGGGCAGCAGGTAATGAATTGGCAATTAATTTATTAAAGAATGATCCCTTCCTTCGTGACGAGGAAAATCTTTTACGTTCTATTGAACTACTTGAATTTGAATTTACACGGGGTTTAAAATTATTATTTCAGGAGAAAAGGGAGCACATTGGCTTCCTGACAGGACATAATGAACTGGAAGAGGTCCAGGTGCGTGATATCTCGATTACCCTTTCCGAGAGCTTTGATATAAAACGAATTACAATAAATGATCTTTTGGCTGTTCTCGATTCTTTTAAAGCATTAATTGTTGCAAACCCTGTAAAACCTTTTTCTGAAAGAGATAAATTCGCAATTGATCAGTATCTGATGCGGGGAGGTCGTATCATGTGGCTGATCGATCCGGTTAGTGTCAGTCTTGATAGTCTTTCGGGCGGTATGTCAACGCTGGCCTTTCCCAGGGAATTGAACCTCGGAGACCAGCTTTTCCATTATGGCGTAAGAATTAATAGCGATCTCATACAGGATATTGAATGTCAGCAAATAAAAGTGAATACTGCACTTGCTGGCCAACCCGCAAAATATTCAATGGCTCCATGGTATTTTTCTCCGCTATTGAACCCTTCACAAAATCATCCTATTGGAAAGAATGTAAACCGGGTTTTATCGGAATTTGTCAGTTCAATCGATTTGGTTAGTGCATCTAAATCTGTGAATAGTACAGTTATTCTTAGCTCTTCCAAATATGCAAGATCGAATCAGAGCCCTATGATTGTGAACTTGTCGATGATCGATATCCCCCCGGCGCGGAATCTGTTTACCAAACAATTTATTCCGACAGGTGTATTATCTGAAGGAAAGTTTACTTCTGTATTTAAGAACAGGTTGATTAGTGTACCTGGGTTAGCTTCCGGGAGCACGATTATTGGGGAAAGTAAGCCGACAAAAATGATTTTTATTTCCGATGGAGGGTTGATTGCCAACAAAGTAAGTTACTCCGGAGGAAAATATGTCCCAATGCCGCTCGGATTTGATAAAAATTCAAACATTACTTTTGGGAACAAGGAGTTTTTAGTCAATGCTGTTCACTATCTTTGCGACGATTCCGGTCTCATGGAACTGAGGTCGCGCACCATTCAGATGCGCCTTCTTGATAAAGTGAAACTCAGGGAACAAAGATTATTCTGGGAGTTGATCAATGTTATTCTTCCTGTTATGTTAATTCTGTCAGGAGGATTTTTATTCTGGTTTATGAGACGAAGACATTATTCAAAATAATTATCTTTTGAATATTTAAGAGTATAAACCGATGAGATTTGTCGTTTCAAGTACCGAATTGCTGAAACATCTGAATGCAATCAGCAGGGTGATCAGCAGCAAGAATACCTTGCCCATTCTTGATAATTTTCTTTTGAAGCTCGAAGGAAACACTTTGTTGATAACGGCTTCCGATTTGGAGACCACCCTGACTACAAAGATTGAACTTGAAAATGCTGAGGAAGAGGGATTGATTGCCATTCAGGCAAAAATTATGCTCGACACGCTGAAAGAGTTTCCCGAACAGCCACTTACGTTTAACATTAATCCTGAAACGTTGGGCGTAGAGATCCTTTCTGCAAATGGAAAGTTTTCGATTGTCGGTCATAACGGTGAAGATTTTCCGGTTGTGCCAAGATTGGGTGAAAATCATAATTCGATCACACTTTCTCACGATCTTTTATTGACTGGGATCAATAAAACTCTTTTTGCAACTGCTGATGACGAACTCCGTCCCGTGATGAATGGTATTTATATAGAGCTTTCGCCAGAGGAGATTGCATTTGTTGCCTCAGATGCCCATAAATTGGTAAGGTATAAACGGAGCGATGTAAAATACAATGATGCAGCTTCATTTATCCTCCCCAAAAAACCGGCTTCCTTATTGAAAAATCTTCTTCCACGCGAAGACTCAGATGTGAAACTTGAGTTCGATGAGAAGAATGCCTTTTTTACTCTGAGCGGATTTAAAATGGTCTGTCGTCTTGTTGAAGGGAAATATCCTGCCTATAACTCAGTTATTCCTTTAAATAATCCCAATGAGTTAATTATCGATAGGGTTGAATTTTATACAACACTTAAACGGGTATCGGTTTTTGCCAATCAGGCGAGCAATCTTGTCCGTTTGAAACTGACTCCAACAGAACTGATTGTTTCGGCTCAGGACATCGATTTTGCAATATCTGCAGTTGAAACCATAAAATGTGACTATAATGGTCAGCCTATGGAGATCGGTTTTAAGTCGACCTTCCTTGTTGAAATTCTTTCCAATCTCTCTTCTGCAGATGTGAAAATGAAACTTTCAGATCCTTCCAGAGCTGGGCTTTTACTTCCTGCAGAGAAGGAGCTCGATTATGAGGACGTCCTGATGTTATTAATGCCTATGATGATTAATGCATAATCTATAATCTTATATTTTATAAAGGCCTGGTGGTTAATAGACTACCGGGTTTTTTAATTTAATAAAACAGTAAAAGTGAAGCTGAACCTTAAAAATCCTCTTGTATTTCTTGATCTGGAAACGACCGGGATAAACGTGGTCACTGATCGAATTGTTGAAATTGCTCTTTTGAAGATTTATCCGGATGGGAGGGAAGAGGAAAAGTTACAACGCATTAATCCCGGAATTCCAATTCCGGCCCAATCATCGGCAATTCATGGAATTTACGATGATGATGTAAAAGATGCTCCGCTTTTTAAAGAGGTGGCGAAGATCTATGCCAAATTTATTGAGGGATGCGACCTTGCAGGATTCAATTCAACCCGTTTTGATATTCCACTGTTGACCGAAGAGTTTCTGCGGGTGGATATCGATCTGGATCTGAAGAAACACAAATTCGTTGATGTCCAGATCATCTTCCACAGGATGGAGAAACGGACGCTTGCAGCGGCCTATAAATTCTATCTCCTTCAGGAACTTGAGAATGCTCATAGTGCCATGGCAGATACCAAAGCGACCTACGAGATACTAAAAGCACAGATTGAAAGGTACGAAGGTGTTGAATTTGAAGATAATGGGAAGAAATCAGTTCCGGTGACCAACAATATTGAAGCACTGGCTTCATTCTCAGCATTTGACAAAAGTGTCGATTTTGCAGGACGAATCGTCTACGATGATAAAGGAATCGAAGTTTTTAATTTTGGTAAACATAAAGGGAAAGCAGTTGAACAGGTTTTTCGCGATGAACCTGGTTATTACTCCTGGATGATGCAGGGGGAATTTCCACTCTACACCAAAAAGGTGCTGACCGCAATCAAACTGAAGGATTTAAACAGGAAACTATAGGTCCGGATCAATACCTTTTAATCGGTTTTACAAGTTAAATTAATCAATAATGCCATGAAGATTATTTGTATAGGTCGTAATTATTTGAAGCATGCCAGGGAACTCGAACATGATGTTCCTACCGAACCAGTTTTTTTTATGAAACCTGATTCTTCTTTATTGTTGGATAACAAACATTTTTATCTTCCCGGATTTTCCAATGAAATTCATCATGAGGTCGAGCTGGTTATTAAGATTAACCGCCTGGGAAAGACAATTGAAGCCCGCTATGCCAATCGTTATTATGACGAAATTGGTCTGGGTGTTGATTTTACAGCGCGCGACATTCAACGTCAGCTGATCGAAAAAGGATTGCCATGGGAAAAGTCAAAAGCATTTGATTCAGCTGCTGTTTTAGGTGGATTTATCCCCAAGGAGGAGTTGGGAGATCTTGGTCAGATTGATTTTTCATTACGCAAGAACGGGGAAGTGGTTCAGCAGGGAAATTCTCGAGATATGATCTTTGCCGTTGATACAATAATAGAATATGTATCCCAATTTGTTACGCTCAAAATTGGAGATCTGATCTATACGGGTACTCCTGCCGGTGTAGGTTCTGTAAAAATCAATGATCAACTCGAAGGATTTATTGGTGAGCGGAAAATGTTTGATTTTATGGTCAAGTAGGGCAGAGCTGAAATTGATTGAAATAGGTAGTAAAAAATGAAATAGGTTGAAATGCAAATTAACTATTTATTTCCCTCTATTTCTAATTATTTCCTTTTATCATCTTCATACATGCCTCATCAACAAACCAATATAATTCTCCGTAAGGACGAATATAAAATGCCGGGTAAGAGGTCGCTTTAAAGGGTTCATGAATAATTTCGTTGAATATTTCTGCTTTCGATGCCCCCGACACCAGGAAGGCAACTATTTTGGCATTGTTAAGAACCTTACCGGTCAAAGTAATTCTTGGTTTATGCGTGATGGGATGCAATGCAATTGCAGTAATCTCCTTCGATTCGAGTAATTGCATCTGATCCGGAAAGATAGAGGCAGTGTGTCCATCGTCGCCCAAACCTAAGATGATAAGATCGAATTGTGGCCAGCAATTTTTGGAAGGAACCTCCGAGTTAATCTGATCTGCGTAGTGTTTTGTTTCATAAATGGGATCATTTTCGCCTATCACCCGGTGTATCTGGCTTTTCTCCAAATTAATTCCAGAGAACAAAAGTTGATTGACCACTCCGAAATTACTTTCAGGATCTTCGGGAGTCACCATTCTTTCATCGCCCCACCAGAAGTGGATCTTATGCCAGGGAACTTCATCCCGGTATTTTTGAGCTAATATTGAAAACAGAAGTGAAGGTGTTTTACCGCCAGAAAGTGCCAGATGGAACTTATCTTCAATGGACTCATTTACCCATTCAATCAGCTGTTTCGCAAATGTATCGGCCAGATCAGCCGGGGTGTTAGAGGTATGGATAATGGTAGCCATGGAGATTTAAATTAAAGGTGAAATTGCAAAATGTAAATTTTGATTCAACAAATTTGCACTTTGCACTTTGCATTTTTCATTTTCTTTAAACCGATTTCTGGTTTTATTTTACTACAATTCGCAATAAAGCCCATCATCGGCCAAATTTTTGCAGGGATAGCGCCACATATTTTCTCCCTCCATTAGTCCGTCCGATTGGTAGGGACCCCATGTGCCGGCAGGATAACCATAGATTGGGATAGACGGGTCGTTGGCCCACGCATCAAGAATTGGCTGAATAAAATTCCATGCCGCCTCAACTGTATCTCCACGAGAATATAGCGTTGCATCGCCATGGAGACAATCAAGTAAAAGACGCTCGTAGGCTGAAGGTAATTTTACATTTGCAAGATCAGAATAGTGAAAATCCATATTGACCTGATTTACCTTGAATCCTGCCCCAGGCTCCTTCATTCCGAGTTTCAGTAAAATACCTTCGTCTGGTTGTATTCTGATAATTAATTGATTAGATGTTTTTATGTTGAGTAAGTTCTGATCGAAAAGGTGGTGAGGAGTTGGTTTGAATTCGATTACAATTTCAGTCACTCTGGTGGGGAGTTTTTTCCCGGTCCTTATATAAAAAGGAACCCCTGCCCAACGCCAGTTATCGATGAAAAATTTCATAGCAACAAAGGTTTCGGTGTGCGAACCCCTATTTACGCCTGGTTCTTCGCGATAACCCGCAATAGTCTCACCTTTTATAGTAGAAGCAGTATATTGACCTCTTATAACAAATTTTTGCATCTCCTCAGGTTTGATGGACCGCAGTGACTGAAAAACCTTCATTACCTCATGTCGTATTGCATCTGCCTCTATAACAACAGGTGGCTCCATTGCAACCATTCCGACTACCTGAAGCAGGTGATTCTGTATCATATCGCGTAAGGCACCCGATTGATCGTAATATCCACCTCGACCTTCTACTCCCAGACTTTCAGCCGAGGTGATTTCAACACGCTCAATGAAATTTCTGTTCCATACAGGTTCAAAAATTCCATTGGCAAAACGGGTTACCATCAGGTTCTGCACCGTTTCTTTTCCCAGGTAATGATCTATCCGGTAGATCTGATTTTCTTCGTAATTTTTAAGAAGACTAATATTCAGTGATTTAGCGCTTTCTTGATCGTTTCCGAAGGGTTTTTCTATAATGATCCTTTTGAAACCATCGTATTGGGTATTCAGACCAGCCAGTGCCAGTTTCTCAGGAATCGCTTCGTATAGATTTGGAGGAGTTGAGAGGTAATATAAATAATTAGCAGGAATATCTAAGCTACGTCGAAGAGTATCTAACCGGCTTTTAAGATTGATATAATCATCAATCAGCGAATAATCAATTGTTTGATAGAATAATTTCGCTAAAAATTGAGTATTTACCCCTTCGTCATGAGGTAAAAATTCAGTCATACGCTCACGAAATTCACCATCGGCAAGCGGTGTCCGGCTGGTTCCTAAAATCGCGAAATCTTCCGGGAGCAAATGATTAATAAATAATTGATGAATTGCTGGAATGAGTTTTCGCTTTGTAAGATCGCCTGAAGCGCCAAAAATAATAATGATATGAGAATCAGGTGTTTTCATTTATAAAGTATATGTTTTGAATCTGTAAAAAATTACGTTTAAAATTTCGAATATTCAATCCGGGTAAAAAAAATGCTGTACCTGTCAGGTCGAATGGTTTAGTTCGCCCAATATGCCCCATACCATGACTATTCCGTCGACCAAAATGTAGTTAAGCGGTATATAATCCTGACTTACGCTGCCATTAAAAATGCCACAAAACGAACCGGTAACCAGCGAGCTATCGTTAATCAAGATCTGCATATCGGTTGAAAATTCTATATTACTGTATGGTACCATTTTAAAAATTGCCTCTTTCGCGCACCAATGAAGCAACAGATGAAAATTAGAATATTCCTCTCTTTGACGACATAAATCCATTTCTTCCGATGATAGAAAACGGCTTGCAACTTTCCCTACCTGCCTGGAAAGATGTTCGATGTCAATACCAGGTATAGCTGTTTGATGCAGCATTATTGAAACGAATCCCTTGGTATGTGAAATGCTGATATTTGGCAGTCCGTTTTCAAGGTAGGGTTTGCCATCATTAAAATATTTGATCTGTACCTGCTTTTTTATTAATTGAATAAGAAGTGCCCTTGTTGCCAGCCACTCTTTTTTACGGTGAAGGGCAGAGATTTCGGAATAGTTAACCAGATCGGGTTCAGATAACTTAGCCAGGTGAAGAAGTTGATCAATCTCTTCGGTAATTTTCCAAAGCCCGATCTCTCCGTTTTCAATCTCTTTGTGAAGTAAAAGTGGCATTATTTATTTTCTTTCCATTCTGTTGTTTTAATCAGTTCCAGCACATCTTGCGTCAGGAATCCAATTACTGGTTGTAGACTGTCAATATTTGGAACTTCCTTGATATAGAGTGATCCCCGAAGGAAGTTTCTTACACTGTCCGTCAAATAAAACTGTATTGGTGAGGCTGCATTTCCTTTGATATTATATATTGTACCGTAAACTTTTTTAGACGGATTAATAAATAGCTGCTCCTCGATGGCGCTCGCTTTTTGGGAATGTTTATAGGCGAGAGAACGTGATTCTTCAATATAAGTATCAAGGTTATTTTTGATAATTTTATAGCTGAGGTGTATTTGAGCATGATTAGCAGGCACCTCAACAGTGATCCAGTCGTGCTGACCCGGACTTAACGGGTCGTGCCCGGAAATGGAATAGACCGGAACCTGGAAACTGTAGGGGACAGGTATCTCAAGCGGTTTATATCGCTTTTCGGGGAACGAGATTCTGAAATATCCTCTCGGTCGCGGAGTATAACCTCTATTGCATGAACCAAATAAGAACAACAATCCTGAAACAATAAAAATAAATTTATACCTCATACTTATTTAAAAAGGTAAATCATCATCCGCTTTATCTATGCCGCTTCCATATGACCCCTGATCACCTGATGGTTCGTTCACACTATTCTTTTCATTACTTTTGTGTTCTTCCATGGTTGTTGTCCCGGCGTCTCTCTTTCCCAGCAGTTGTATAGAGTCAGCATAAATCTCGGTTATGTATCTTTTTGTTCCGTCCTGGGCATCATAACTTCTGGTTCTGATTCTGCCATCGATATAAATCTGTGATCCTTTACGGATATAATTTTCAGCAAGGGTAGCCTGGCCGCGCCAACAAACGATATTGTGCCACTCGGTAGTGGTTACCTTTTCACCATTTTTATTGGTATAAGTTTCAGATGTGGCCAATGGGAAATTTGCCACGGAAACATTACTTTCAAGGTGCTTTACTTCAGGGTCTTTCCCAACATTTCCTACAAGAATAACTTTATTTACTGACATGACTGACGAAATTATAGTTTATGAGCTAAATATACGAAAAAGAATCCGGAGAATAGCCTCCCAAAGATAAAAAATTAGGGGGTATATTGTTTTCATCCCAATTTGTTATTCAGTTTTCCAGTTAAAAAGTTATCAATCAATTTTGGAACGGGATAGTCAGATGCCTTATCAGGACGAATTCTGATCCATCCGGGATTATTAGGTTTTTGCGAAATTGCAATTTCCAGAAATCTGACATGCAATTTCTGATGAGTGAGCAGGTGGACAATTTCAGGACTAATTGTTTCAATAATGATATCAGTTCCCTTAATCATAGATCTGAACTGATCAGATGTTAAAATTTCTTCACAGGAAAGTGCTCTTGACGATTCAATTAATGGCAGTTGGTATAAGTTTTGCCAGATATCGTTATCTTCCCGCTTCTCAATAAAAAAATAGCCGGAATATTGAATATAAAAGTAATGGAAGAAGCGGTGTCTTACACTGATCTTCTTTATTTTGACCGGCAGTTTATTTATTTCATTTTTACTTAAAGCTACGCATTGATTTTGAAAAGGGCAGCTACTGCAATCGGGATTTCTCGGTAGGCACTGGAGTGCGCCTATTTCCATAATTGCCTCATTAAAGATTGCCGGATTACTTCTGTCGAGTAGTTGATTTGCCAGTTCGCTGAATTCTCTTTTTCCGTTCCTTGAATCAATAGGGGTTGCTATCCCGAATATTCTCGAGAGTACCCTGTAGACATTCCCATCAATCACCGCATGTTCTAACCCGAATGCAATAGACGCAATTGCTGCAGCAGTATATTCACCAACACCTTTGAGCTTTTTGATGTTGTCAATGCTGTCCGGAAATTGTCCATTGAATTCCGCCATGATTTGTCTGGCGGCAAAATGCATATTTCTTGCCCTGGAATAGTATCCCAAACCTTGCCAGATTTTTAAAACTTCGTTTTCGGAGGCATTGGCAAGTGAACGAACATCAGGAAATCGTTCGATAAACCGTAAGAAGTAATCTTTTCCCTGGTTAACCCTTGTCTGCTGAAGTATGATTTCAGAAATCCAGATAAAATAGGGATCATTATTTAATCTCCATGGAAGATCACGTTTATTCTGTTGATACCAAACTGTCAATATTTTATGAAATTCAGACATGATTTATCCGTTTTTTAAAATTTTTCACTAAATGAACAAAAAATATTGATTAGTATGATGTTGGTTAATTCAAAAGCTATATATTTGTAGACCAAAATTGAAACAAAAAGTCGAATCATTTAAATTTTTTTGTAATGACAAAAGCAGATATCGTAAACGAGATTTCAAAGAACACCGGTATTGAGAAAGTAACTGTTCAAAAGGCTGTTGAAGCATTTATGGACACCGTATCCGGTTCACTTTCAGAAGGAAACAATGTTTACCTTCGTGGATTTGGGAGTTTTATCGTGAAAAAGCGTGCTGAAAAAACAGCCCGTAATATTTCGCGTAACACAACGATTATTATTCCTGAACATTTCATTCCTTCTTTTAAACCGGCTAAGACTTTTGTTGGTCGTGTAAAAAGTAACGTTAAATAATTAAACGAGTTTAAATTATGCCGAGCGGTAAAAAAAGAAAAGGACATAAAATGGCTACCCACAAACGTAAAAAACGTTTGAGAAAGAATCGCCACAAGAAGAAAAAGTAATTTTTTCGTGGTAGCAAATGAATTTAGAACCTAAAGTGCATATGCACTTTAGGTTTGTTGTATCTATAAATATTTATTTACAGTAAGAGTAAAGATCGTGAG
>Ga0118677_10012785_pt1 | contig 12241 bp, 9 predicted proteins | sample AliMusrvi5mmetaG_FD_86154 | JGI IMG/M metagenome (GOLD analysis project Ga0118677, IMG submission 86154)
AAATTGATGACTCTCCCCGGCAACAACGCCCTCCTGCGGATGATAGCGGTCAGTGTTGTGATCCTCGCAACGCTGGCGGTTCTGATCGTGCTCCGCACCCTCCAGAAAGCCTATCAACGCTCCCTCAGCCAGCAGGATACCGCTCAACGCGACCAGCAGACGAAGGACATTGCCAGCCGCCTGGAATATCCCGAAGGCTGGCAACTCGTCGCAGGTCAGGTGGTGGCCGACATCATGCGCAAGCCTGTATCCATTGATGAAAGCGCCGGCATCCTGAATGCGGTGGCAGAACCCAGCCCGCGCTTCAGCATCGTCACGCTCGATCGCCAGGAAATCATGTTTACCACCAATCCGGATTTCCTGCGCAAGGCGCGGCTAATCCGCGGCAAAGATCGCATCATCGATATAACGGCGCGTTCTGCCATCTCCCATACCAGCATTCGCATGTTATGGCAGCACATATGCGCCACGCGCAACATGCTGCATGTGACGCCGCCGGAAGCGACGCACTGGCACATGCTGGTGCGGATTGCGGACAACCGGCCTGAACACAAGCGCCAGTACACTCGGGCGCAGCGGGTCATTATTCTCAAACCCAGGGCGCGGCCTTATAAACCATGGCGAGGGCCGGCATGAAGAATTTCCATGAGAGTCGCAAAACGGGCGTCGACGCCCGCATCTGGCTGCCTGCGGCGTTGGCGGCAGGCGTGCTAACGCTGTTCTACGCAATGTGCATGCTGGACGCGCGCTCGACGCAGGAGACGCCGCAAGTTGTTCACGTTCAACTTCCGGCCAGGCCAATTGAGCCCACCCAGAACATGCTGCGGACGGTGGAAATCTCGACCACGCTGGTGGTGATTGCAGAGCGCGCCAGCACAGTCACCGCGTCCGTCGGAATGGTCAACAACCGGATCAGCCGCATCATGGCCGCCGGCAACGCGGCGAGTAACATCGCGCGTTTCGCGCAAGCGTCGGAGGAGTTGTCGCCCGGATGCGCAGTTGCAGAAACGCTGCAGGAACTCGCCGTGGCATTATCCACCTATGACATTGACAGAGTCCGCAGCACAAGCCTCAGGCTGGCGGAGTTGCGCCAACAACTCTCTGGCGCCGTCAGCGCTGCACAACAGACAGACAATGCGCCCACTGCGGCCACATTGAAACTTGAGTAAGAGTACACGTGATTGCGCGTGAGCAATCGGAGAACAGATTATGCGTAAGATATTTTTAATCGTCGGAGCCATCCTGGGCGTCATCGTCGCCGTCGGCTTATTCATGTTCGTGCAGTTCTCGAAGCCGTCCACGGTCAATGTGCCCGTAGCCATCGGCAACATCCCGGCCGGGTCGGTGCTCAAGCCGTACTTCTTTCGCGTCGTGAAGATGTCCAATGTTGACCAGCAGACGCTGTCCCAATGGATTACCGAAGCGGACTGGGGCAAGCTCGCGGATGGCAAAACAACCAACAGCGATATTCATATTGGACTGCCGGTCGCTCGCGAACAGGTGGACAGTGACTTGACGACATCAAGCGAGTTTCGCATCTCCAATATCCTGACGGGAACCAATGACTACTACATCGTTTTGCCAGTGAAAACGGACGAACTGGGTGAATACGTGCAACCCTACGACCGCATTGACATCATCATCTCACTGGGCAGCGGCGGTAGCTCGCTCATTTTGCCGCCGACACGGACGAACACGCTCGGCAAAACCGTGGACACAGGCGCGCGGCTGGATATCACCCAGACGATACCGTTGCCCATCTCGAAACTGGTCATTCAGAACATGCTCATCCTGCGCATCGACCGCGACAAACCTGCATCCAGCTCGGCGCAGGGCGCAGCGCAGAGCGACCCCGCGAATGCAACAGGCGAACTCAAGCGCCTGTATCTGAAAGTGGATCGTGATCAACTGGAAGTGCTGAGTTTTATGTTAAACAATGGAAAGCGTAGTATCGCGGTGCGCGCCGCTAACGGAAGCCAGGAATCCCTTCCCACAGACGGCGTCACATGGGACGATTTTGTGCGCTGGTTCTATGCCCAGCGCAACAACGATGCGTTTGGCGCAAAACCTTTTGACGTTGTAAGTCCTTCTGAACCAAAGTAGGTAAATAGCGGATAGACGTGATATTGATGGCGCCATAGTATAAGGTAAAGGTTCGATATGTCTGAGGAGATCATTTACCGATTGTCAGTTGGCTACCGCAACTCTTCCGATGTGGAAGCGTTGCGCGACGCCCTGACTAACACTGATATCAAATTGGTCAGCTATGACCAGGATGCCCAGCGCGTCTTTGACAACGCCATTCGTCTGGATGCTGACGTCGTTCTAATTACACCCGAATGCACTGGGTATCGCACCGCCATCCTGCAGGACCTGCTTTTCCAGCGCGCCAAACCAGTCCCGGTGATCGGCTGGGTTGAGGCGCGCAGCGACGATGGGCGCCAGATGATGTCGCACGGCGCGGCGGGTTATATCACCCTCCCGCTGGATGAAATTCAGATCAGCAACTTCATTAACACGGTGCACGAAGTGGTGGAACGGGAACGCAAACGGCGCACCCAGGCCGATGCCGCGCCCGCGGTAGCCAGGGAAACAGCAGCCGTGGCGCGCCCCCAGATGTGGCAGAGCAAGGTCATTGCGGTCTACGTGCCCAAAGGCGGCGGCTCGCATCGCACAACCACTGCCGTCAACCTCAGTGTGGTGCTCTCGCACGTGACGATGGGAAATCAGCCGACCATGCTGCTCGACTTCGACCAGACTAAGGGCGACTGCCATACCATGCTGGGCTACATTATTTCAAGCGAGATCAAGATCGCCATGGCGCGCAACCTGCGCGTGATCGAGCGCGGCCTATACGACCTGGTTGTAAACGTGGGAGTGCGCTATGGGCTGCAGGGGACGTCGATGATCAACCTCCCCTTCATCCGCAACTATCTCGTCGATGCGCCGGCGGTCGATGAATCCCAGTTGGATTTCCTGCCCGGCCTGATGCGCCCGACGGACAATGGCGCGCAGGAGTTCCGCAACCGCCCGATGGTGCTCGAAGTGGCGCGCGCGATGATCCAACAGGTGCGCCGCGCCTATTCATTCACCGTGATCGACCTGGGGCAGGACTTCGCCTCCCCACTGCATGAGGCCGCCATCCGCGAGGCCGACGATGTGTTGGTGATTGTCCCGCCCATCATGACGGCCATTCTCGACACGCGCTACGCCCTGCAAAGCCTGGAGCGCTATTTCGGCGACCTGAACAAGTTCCGGCTGCTGACAACTGGATACGACCCAAGCTTCGGTATTTCGGAACGCGAGATCGTGGATATGCTGGGGTTGCCGCTCATTGCGACGATCCCGTTCGAGCCGGTGGTTGCAACGCAGGCCATCAACACGCACACGCCTTATGTGTTGACCGACTCCGGCCCGCTGGGGATATCAATGCGCGCTCTCGGCGCCATGTACCTGCCCCAACTTCAGGACACGATTCGCGCCCGCGCCACCAAAGTAAGCGGTTTCTCAATTAAACGTCTATTCGTCAAAAACGTGTAAGAGGAAGGATAAAACGTGTTTCGCAAACCCGACAAACCGGCCGTAATCTCAGCATGGGAAACCGTCATAACAGCGCCGGCTGCGACTCCCAACGCGCCAGGCACAATACCTGCCTTCACGACACCGCCTCCACCGCCGCCAGAGACCAAAACCTCTACACAGATCGAGCCATTCGATGTCGTGCTCGAAGCGGTCAAGGATGAGTTAAAGAACGGACGCCGGCTGCCGCCAAACGCCTATGACAACCCCACCGACGACGATTACGCCATCGTCATGCAAGTCGCGCGCGAGCAGATTCAAACCTACAACGTCAACGCCCCTTCGCGCGGCCTCGCGCTTCTGGTGGATACGGCCGAAGGCGAAATGGCCGCAGAAATGGAGCGGCTGGCCAAGCGTATTACCGAGGACGTGCTGGGCTGGGGGCCGATTGCGCCTTTCATGGATGACCCCTCAGTTGAGGAAATCTTCATCAACGGGTACAACACGATCTTCGTCCAACGCTCTGGCAAACTGCCGGAGAAAGTCAAGACTTCATTTCGCAGCGCCTATGCCCTGCGCCTGTTCATCAACAACAAACTCGACTACGGCTCAGGCGGGCGCGGCGTAACAGTGAAAACCCCGTGGCGCGACCACCGCCTGCGCGACGGCAGCCGCGTGCACGTGATCATGGACCCGCTGGTCAGCAACCTGAGCTTCGGCGGTATCGCGATCACCATCCGACGCTTCCGCAGTGTGGCGCGCGGGTTGAAAGACATGGTCAAGCTGGGCAGCATCACGCAACAGTGCGCCAATTTCCTGCGCGCCGCCGTAAAAGGGCAGCTCAATATGGCAGTATCCGGCGGCACCGGCACCGGTAAAACCACGTTCCTGCAGGTGTTGACCAGCGAGATCGACCCATACGACCGCGTGATCACCGTAGAAGACACGCCAGAATTGCAATTACCTCACCTGCCCAACTGGGTGGCGTTGATCACGCGCGAGAAAGCTGAAGGTCTGGACGCGGTGACCATGGCCGACAACGTGCGCCATTGTCTGCGCATGCGCCCCAAGCGCATCATATTGGGCGAGGCGCGCGGCCCGGAAATGATCGCTATTCTGGAAGCGATGAACACCGGCCATGAAGGGTGTATGTTTACGGTGCACGCCGACGACGCTTACCGCACACTGCAACGCGTTGAAACGCTGTACCTGAAGGGCGGTATGGGCAACATCCCGCTGCTGGCCATCCGCCGCGAAATTGCGCAGGCGCTCAACCTGGTCATCAACCTGGGCGTGTTCCGCATGCCCGACGGGCGCGACATCCGCCGCGTGAAAGAGGTGAACTTCGTGACCGGCGGCGTCGAAGGCGAGATGATCACGCACGAACCGATCTTCGCCTGGACGTCCGAACGCGGCAAACCCGAATATACCGGGCGGCTGGAATACACCGGCGCCGCTCCCTCAATACTCATTCGTCGGCTGGAGGAGCGCGTGGCCAACTTCAACTGGCAGCGCGACATCGACCAGGCGGAGTAGCGCCGCGATCGCTTGGAAACCCGCTTCGCGGGTTAAGATGGCTTTCCAGCCGGCGAAGCGGATTTCTCCGTAAGTGAGGCGTCTGACGCGACGTAATTCGTCGCCAGAATCAGATGCGGGAATGCAACGATTCTCACAAAGGTGATTCTGTTGACGCAAGCGCGTTTCCACGGGAATCACCAAAATGGGCGCAATTTGCCTGACGCTATTAGAATAGCCTGCATGCAGAAATTTTGCCCATTCAACATGACGCCAGATGAACTGATCGACTATACGCGCGAATGGCCCGGCGAACGCTTTGCAGATGGCCGGCCGAAGGTTTCGGACGCGCTGATCGCCCGGGTGCGCAATATCAGCATCACCGGCGCCTGGGGCGTGCTGCGCAACGAAGGCTATAACCACCAGTACGAAGGCGGCTGGCACTGCACCCATCCCGGTGAGACCCTGGCCGGTCGCGCCTTGACCGCCATGTACATGCCGCGCCGCCCCAGTATGCGCGCGGTGATGGAAGAGTATGGCGCCAAAGCCGGCTGCATCGGCGACCAGATTTCCTGGCCGATCGACATGCTCGTGCCTGGCGACGTGTACGTGGCAGATGTCTACGGCAAAATCGAGCAGGGGCCGATCATCGGCGACAACCTGTCCACCTCGATCCTCGCCAAGTCTGGCAACGGGGTCGTTCACGACGCCGCTGTGCGCGACCTCGACGGCATCAAAGAGCTGAAGGGCTTCAGCAGCTTTGTGCGCGGCTGGCATCCCACCTACGCCTCGCCAACCATCATGTTGATGGGCGTCAACTGCCCGATCCGCATCGGCGCGGCGACCGTGATGCCCGGTGATGTGGTGCTGGGGCGCGAAGATGGCGTCATGTTCATCCCGGCGCACTTGGCCGAGAAGGTTGTCAAGACCGGCGAACTGGTGCAGTTGCGCGATCGATTCGGCAAGCAGCGCCTGGCCGAGGGCAAGTACACTTCCGGGCAGATCGACACCCGTTGGGCCGACAACATCGAGCTGGATTTCTCACAGTGGCTGGAAGCTCACATCGACGAACTGGCTGTGCCGCGCGAAGCGATCCAGGAGCTATTACAGGAACGGACCTGGTAGAACGCTGGCGCACGTCGATCTGACTGCGCCAGAAACATGAGTGGTGTGTAGTGGTGTCTAGAGAGTAAAGGAGTGTCTGGATGAACAGGTTACAACTTACCCCGCAACAACTGGCGTTTATGGATGTATTCGGTTATCTGGTCTTTCCCGGCTTGCTCAGCGATCGGATTGATCGGGTTATCGAGGAGTTTGAAGGCGTCTTCGTCTCCCATGGCGGCGGCCATTTCGGCAGACCCCACGACGGCTCCGCGCGCTCGTGCATCCTGCCGTTCATCGACCAGTCGGAGTATCTGGCGTCTTTGATCGACGACCCGCGCATTGATGGCATCTTCGCCAGTCTGCTCGGCGATGATTACAACTACCTGGGCAGCGACGGCAACTTCTACGTCGGCGATACCGGTTGGCATTCAGACACGGACTGGAGCGGCAGGATGCGCGGAAAGCCGCCGCGGGTGTTCTACAAACTCGCGCTGTATCTCGACCCGGTGGCTGCAACGTCCGGCGCGCTGCGCGTCATCCCCGGCAGCCATCGTTATAACGACCGTTTTGCCGAGGACATGCAGAATACGCTGCGCAATTCGCAGGAGAAGCTGGGCATCCCAGGGAACAAGGTTCCCGCCATTTCACTGGACAGCGCGCCGGGCGATGTCGTGGTGTTTAACCAGAACACCAAGCACAGTTCGTGGGGCGGCAACAACCGGCGGCGCATGTTCACCATCAACTGCACGGCGCACTACGCCGATGATGAAATCCCCTTGCTGCGCAACGAAATTGCGGCCTTTGCCCGCTTCTGGGTCAACTCGGTATATGGCGACGCGATGATGCGCACAGCCAACCCGCAACGCATGCTGCACCTGCAGCAACCGCTCACATACCAGGATCATCTGGCCGCTGAAGTCGTCAAGGCTAAAGCGACCATGACCGAACCTGCGCGCGGGTAACTTACTTGCCAACGGGCGGCTGTAGCACATCCTTGAGAAACTGGCCGGTATAGCTGGCCTGGACGCGCACGACATCTTCAAGCGTCCCCTCGGCGATGATGTACCCGCCAGCCGCCCCACCCTCCGGGCCAAGGTCGATTATCCAATCAGCGGTCTTGATCACGTCGAGGTTGTGCTCGATTACGATCACAGTGTTGCCCTGATCGACCAGGCGATGCAGCACATCCAGTAAGTGCTGGATATCCGCGAAGTGCAACCCGGTAGTCGGCTCATCCAGGATGTAAATCGTCCGCCCGGTGTCGGCGCGGCTGAGCTCCTTGGCCAGTTTGACGCGTTGCGCCTCGCCGCCGCTCAACGTCGTGGCGCTTTGCCCAAGCTTGACATAATCGAGGCCGACGTCATGCAGCGTCTGCAACTGGCGCGTGAGCACCGGAAAGGCCGAGAAGAAATCGAGCGCCGCGCGCACATCCAAATCAAGCACCTCGGCGATGTTTTTGCCTTTATAAGCGATCGCTAGCGTCTCACGGTTGAAACGCGACCCTTTGCACTCCTGGCAAGTCACCCACACATCCGCGAGAAAATGCATCTCGATGCGCTTCTGCCCATGACCCTGGCACGCTTCGCAGCGCCCGCCCTTCACGTTAAAGCTGAAGCGCCCGATCCCATACCCGCGCGCCTTCGACTCGGGCGTCGCGGCGAACACACGACGGATTTCGTCGAACAGGCCGACGTACGTCGCCGGGTTCGACCGAGGCGTGCGCCCGATGGGTTCCTGAGTGATTTCAATCACTTTGTCGAGGTGTTCCAGCCCCTGCATCGCCTCGTACGGGCCCGGTTGACTCTGCGCGCCGTTGAGTTCCTTCGCCAGCGCCGGGTGCAACGTCTCAGTGATCAGGCTGCTCTTGCCGCTGCCGCTGACGCCTGTCACGCATGTCATTACCTCGAGCGGGATGCGCGCGTCCATACCCTTCAGGTTATGCGTGCGCGCGCCTTTTAACGTCAGCCACTTGCCGTTGGTTAGCCGGCGCTGGGCGTTGTTTGGGGCGGTGACCTGCAACACACCGCTCAGGTACTTGCCCGTCAGCGACTCTGGATTGGCGCACACCTCTGCTGGCGTCCCCGCCGCAATGACGCGCCCGCCCAGCACACCCGCGCCCGGCCCCAGGTCCACGATCCAGTCCGCATTGTGCATCGTCTCGGCGTCGTGCTCGACGACGAGGACGGTGTTGCCCATGTCGCGCAACTGCAACAGGGTGTTCAACAGCGCGCGGTTATCGCGCGAGTGCAGCCCGATCGAGGGTTCGTCGAGAATATACAGCACCCCGACCAGCCCGCAGCCGATCTGGCTGGCCAGGCGGATGCGTTGCCCTTCGCCGCCCGACAGCGACGGCGCCGGGCGATCCAGCGTCAGATAATGCAGCCCCACATTCAGCATGAAGCGCAGCCTGTCGCGGATTTCCTTCAACACCTCGCCCGCAATTTGCAGCTTCTCACCCGTCAGCGCTTCCACGGACACTGCATGCCCACTCGTCAAGGTGCGAGGGGTGGCAATCCCCAATCTCGCATCCCCAATCTCCTCCCTCTCCTCCCCACCATTCAACCCCACCACCCACGCATACGCTTCATCGATTGCCATCGCGCCGACCTCGGTGATCGTCTTCCCGCCCACGGTGACCGTGCGCGCTTCCGCTCGCAAGCGCGCTCCGTTACACGTGGGACACGGCTGCTGGCTCATGAAGCTCAAATAGAAACGCTTCGTCCACTCGGACTGCGTCTGGCGAAACAGCCGGTCAATGTTATAGATGATGCCCCTCTCCGGCCTATCGGATTCGCCCGACCATTTGCTGTCCTTGCCCTCGTTTTTCCACTCGAAATGAATCTTCTCGTCACCGGAACCGTACAGGATCGCATCACGGAACTTCAACGGCAGATCTTTCCACGGCTTTTCGATGTCGACGCCGTAATGCGCCGCCATCGAGGTGAGGTGGTTGATTTGCCAGCTACGCTTCTTCTTGCGCAGATCACCAAACCACTTGGTGGCGCCGTCGAGAATCGATACTTCCGGGCCAGTCACGATCAACCGTGGGTCAACGGCCATCTGCGCGCCCAGCCCGTTGCAGTCGGGACACATGCCAAGCGGCGAGTTAAAGCTGAACGTCTGCGGCGACAGTTCCGGGAAGCTGATCCCGCAGTGCGGGCAGGCGTTTTGCTCGCTCAGCAGCATCTCATCGCCGCCTGGCGACCCGACATCGACAACGATCAACCCTTTGCCGGCGCGCAGCGCCGTCTCAACCGAGTCGACCAGCCGGGCGACAAACGCATCCCACCCGTCGCCATCCTGTCCCGGCGACTGTAACCGGTCGACGATCAATTCGAGGGTGTGCTTCTTCGTCTTCAACAGGCTCAACTTGTTGCTCAGGTCGACAATCTCGCCATCGATGCGGGCGCGCGTATACCCATCCTTCAACGCCTGCTCGATCACATCGGCCTGCGCGCCCTTGCGTTCGCGCACTACGGGCGCCATCAACTGCATGCGCGTCCCAGCAGGCAGGCGCGCAAGCTGGTCTGCGATCTGTTGCGCGCTTTGCGCCTGCACCACCCGCCCGCACTGAGGGCAATACGCCGTGCCGATGCGCGCGTAGAGCACGCGCAGATAATCCATCACCTCTGTCACTGTGCCGACGGTCGACCGAGGGTTCTTGCTCAACACCTTCTGCTCAATCGAGATCGCCGGGCTGAGGCCGCCAATGTAATCAACCTTCGGCTTTTCCATCTGGCCGAGAAACTGACGCGCATACGACGACAGGCTTTCGACATAACGGCGCTGGCCCTCGGCATAGATCGTGTCGAAAGCGAGCGATGACTTTCCGCTGCCGCTCACGCCAGTGAGCACCACCAGCTTGTAACGCGGGATCGTCACATCAACATTCTTCAAATTGTGCTGTTGCGCGCCGCGAATGACGATATTTTCAGGTTCCAAGGGTCACCTCTGTCGACAGCCCGTTTGCTCGGTTTTGCGCCTGTCTGAACATGGCGGCGCCGAGCATCACAGGCGCATCGAACAAATGTTCTGAGTCTATGCATATCCTACACCTGCTAATGAAGGCTGTCAAACGTTGAAAATAGGCTACACAAGTATGGTAGAATCTCGCGAATCTTCAAGCGGTTATTTGCCACGTCTACGCAAATAGTGTTGTGTTCATCAAGCCAAAACCATCGCCAACAAGGTCGCCGCCCTCAAGCCAGACGGCGTCTACTTTGGCGGCATCACCGGCAAAGGCGCCACCAGCCTATTCAAAGAACTGAATGCGGTCATGCCCGACGTCATCAAGATGGGCGGCGACGCGAAGGAACTGCTCAACAACCCGCAGGTCAAAGCGGCCTACCTGGGAGAGGGCGGGTTGTAAGAGAGATTGGAGATTGGAGATTGGAGATTGGAAAGTGTCCTGGAAGTCGAAGCTTTAGCTGCGCCTCCATTCATAGGTTCACGGCACAGTAACTTGCAACGGTCCCTTCCCGACCTCGCGATGGCACTGGACGCACTTTTCCGGGACGCTGATCTGTTTGTCCATGTACTGGTCGGTGTCCAGGTGAGTGGCAAATGCCTGGCGTATTCCGGTGGATGGGCCCATCGCGAGCGCGGCCCCCGCGCTCTCCAGCCGCGCGCCCACTTCGGCTGGCACATCGCTCAGCCCGGATTTGGCGCCGCTGGACTCGTTCAGCGCGGCGTGCGTTTGATGACAGTCTGAACACAACACGTCGCTCTCGTACTTCAGCAACCCGGCGGCGATGACCGCCTGTTTGTCCACCGTCCCCGCGGGAGGGATGACCGACGCGCCTGTGCGCCACAGTTCGTGCGTCGCCGGCAGCATGTTGTGCCAGTGATTCGCCATCCCCGCCACGAGCAATGTCTTGGCGTGGCACCCCAGACAACTGTCATTCGATAAGTGTGGCGCAGTGGTATACAGTTTCTCAATCGCGCTATCGTTCCGACCGATCAGCCACTCCAGCGCATGGCGGGTGCTGACGGTCAGAACATCGATGCGATGACTGAAACTGCCATCGCCCCGGTGGCACTCAATACAATGAATGATGCTGTCCTGCCCACGGAGCGTCTGATAGTGGAAACTGGCGAGGTCAACCGCGAGCGCCCCCGCCGTGGCCGCTTCGGCGCGGTCGAAATACACGCGCTCTGGAATCGTATGGCAACTCAAACAGAAGGCGTCATTGGTCTGTTCGTTAGTGACTCGCACAGCAAGGAAGAGCCCCAGGCCGGCGAGCGCAAACACGGCCAGCAGCACCAGCCAACCCGTATACGAGCGGCGCGGTTTTCGCATTCGATACCCGCTGTACGCATCCTCATCGTCATCGGGCAGCTCAAAATCATCTCGAATGGTGCGCATGTGCTTTCACGCTACCTGCCACGGTCCCGGTCGTGCTTGCTCCCCGATCTCTAATCTCTATTCTCCAATCTCTCTCATGACCCGCCTCATGCCGCTACGGCGATTGCGGCGCGTGGTTGTGGTATCAGTCGGTTGACCACAATAGCCAGAAGGCCAAGAAGAATAGCGCCGATCGAAACCCACACCGCCGTAGGAAGGGAGCCAATCGTCCATGCGTCCGGGCGAAAAAGCAATTCGACCCAGCCGCGCCCGATGCCATACCAGACAAAATAAAGCGCCGCAATATCGCCGTCGCGCAACCGGCGTTCGAACCGCCGGCTGATGTACATCAGGGTGACAAAGCCGATAAAGTTCCATGCTGACTCGTAAAAGAAGGTGGGGTGGAAGCGCGTCTCGGCCGGATATTGCTGCATGTCAGTGAAGTCGATTTTAGGCGTGCGCGTGCGGAAGGCTTGATCGATTGTGATGCCCCACCACGATGAACCGGTCGGGCCGCCATACAACTCCTGGTTGGCGTAATTACCCCACCGCCCGATGGCCTGCGCCAGCAAAACGCCTGGGACTGCAAAATCCAGCCAGCGGAATAACCTCACCTTGTTGCGATAGACGACAAACAGGATGCCGATGATCCCGCCCAGTAACCCGCCGTAGATGCCCAGCCCACCCTTCCAGATCGCCAGAATTGCGAGCGGGTTCTGCCGGTAGTATTCCCAACCGCTGCCGCTGCCGTCGTTCGGC
>Ga0118677_10010901_pt2 | contig 12240 bp, 11 predicted proteins | sample AliMusrvi5mmetaG_FD_86154 | JGI IMG/M metagenome (GOLD analysis project Ga0118677, IMG submission 86154)
TGATTGAGCACAGCGTTTTCGAAAACGGTTTGCACCGGGCCAATACGGAAGCCCTGATTTGCCTTAAAGCTAAAGCATATTTGGAAATTGCTGAACGTATTGCGAATGGCAGCAAGGAAGAGAGCAAGCAACTTCGTAAGCACAAAGGAGATGTATTTCGTTTGGCAGTGATGCTTACAGAAAACGATGTTTTTGAATTGCCTGAAAGTATAAAAACACATTTGCAAAACTTTACGGATGCAATAGTAGGAGACTTGCCAGGTAAAGAAATATTTAGAGAAATGGGGTTGGGAAGTATTGCTCCTGAAAATGTATTTCAGCAAATTATTAAGAGTTTTAAACTGAAAGCATGATTGTAAAGAAAATAGTTCAGATATTCAGCGAGTTGAAAAAATCTACTTTGCAAGTTTCTTTGCAAAAACAGCAACTTAATCATTGGTTGCAAAGAACTTTTGTTTGCAGCTTTCTTTGCAATTGCAAACGGTTTTGAAAGCGGCATGCAAAGAAAATATACCTAAATATCAATTATTTACAAAAATACCGTTTGCAAACTCGTTTGCAGTAATCTTAAATTAAGCGCAGAATGAGCAAAGAAAATAATGCAGCCACAAAACCCTTTTATAATTCCACTATTCCATTAGACTGGAATATTCCGGAATTTAGTGACGTTTTTTCATTTCTTAAATCGTTTTCATTTTCAAGAGAGCAATTGACCGATAAAAAAACGGTAGACGAAATTCAGAACATACATTACGGGGACATTCATGCCACTTATGAAAATGAGATTTTAGATTTTGAAATTGAGCAAAGAATACCGTTTTTGAAAACTGGATTATTTGATATTAAGGAATTTACCGATAAAGAATTTTCTGCACTTGCGGATGGGGATCTAATTATTGCCGATGCTTCGGAAGATTATAAAGGTGTTTGCAATTGCGTCGAGCTTAAAAATGTAAATGGAAGAAAGGTGATTAGTGGATTACACACTTTTGCAGCAAGAGGAAATATTGAGGAAATCGCATTTGGGTTTAGAACTTATGCATTGAATAATCAGCAAGTAGTGAGAGAACTTAGACGAATTGCAACTGGCACCTCGGTTTATGGAGTTTCTAAGAAAAATCTCTCAAAAGTTAAACTTCCTCTTCCTCCTCTCCCTGAGCAACGCTTCATTGCCCATTTCTTGGGATTGATGGACTCTGCCATCAACCATAATAATAAACTTATGGTCCAAAAAGTGTTACAGAAAAAATGGTTGATGCAAAATTTATTGACTGGAAGACGAAGAATACAGAAATATGTTAAAAATAAACAACACCAAAAAACAATTTTAGGTGAATTGCCGGTTGATTGGAAACTAAAAACACTAAAGAGTATTTTGAATTCAGTTAGAAAATCGCTTGTTCCTAAACAAGCTGAAATGTACCAACAAATTGGAATCCGCTCACATACAAAAGGAATATTCTATAAAGAAAAAGTTTCAGGAGCAGAGATTGGTGACAAAAGCGTTTTTTGGATTGAGCCGGATTGCTTCATTGTTAATATTGTATTTGCTTGGGAACATGCAATTGCCAAAACAACAGAAAATGAAATTGGTATGATTGCTTCTCACCGTTTTCCTATGTTTAAACCCAAGGAAGGAGTTATGAATCTAGATTATTTACTTTATTTTTTTAAATCACTTCGCGGAAAGCACTTACTTGGACTGGCTTCTCCTGGAGGTGCAGGAAGGAACAAAACATTAGGACAATCTGAATTTGTGAAACTCCAAATTCCTGTTCCTTCTATCGAAGAACAAACCGCTATTGCCCAGGTACTGCAAGCTGCCGATAAAGAAATACAACTGCTTAAAACCAAAACCGAAAAACTGCGAGAGCAGAAAAAGGGGATGATGCAGGTGTTGCTGACGGGGAAGAAACGATTGAAAATTAATTAATTATCGATATGTCAAAAAAACTAATTAAAGTTGCAATTGCTTACGATTTTGATGGTACACTGGCTCCTGGAAATATGCAACAACATTCATTTATTCCACATTTAGGAATAGATAGTAATACATTTTGGGGCGAAGTAAAAACAATGGCAAAAGAAAATGACATGAATGAAATTCTTGCTTACATGCAACACATGCTAATAAGAGCAAGAGAGAAGGGGGTCCCTGTCACAAAAAAAGCATTTGTTGAATATGGTAAAGGCATGCCCTTATTTCCCGGTGTTGTTGAGTTCTTCAGTAAAATTAATGACTATGCTAAATTAAAAGGTTTAAAAATAGAACATTATATCATTTCTTCAGGATTAAGGGATATTTTAAAAGGCACCTCGATTTATCGGGAGTTTGAAATGGTTTTTGCTTCTGGTTATAAATTCAATGAAAATGATGTTGCTGAATGGCCTGCCTTAGCCATTGACTATACAAATAAAACTCAATTTCTATTCAGAATTAACAAAGGCATTATTAATTCATGGGATAATGAAAGCATTAACAAATACATGCCCGATAAGGAAAGACACATGCCTTTTAATAGAATGATTTATATCGGAGATGGTGAAACCGATATTCCTGCAATGAAGATGTTAACTTATCAAGGTGGAAAGGCAATAGCAGTTTACAATCCTCAATCAAAATCAAAAGCTGGAAAAAAATCAAAAGCAATAACTCAGCAACTTGTTGAACAGGGTAGGGCAAATTATGTTGCTCCAGCTGATTACTCAGAAGGAAGTAACTTATATCAGATTATTCAGTTGTGTATTGATTCAATAGCTGCGGAAACAGAACTTTTGAAATATAAAAAATGAATTTATCCTTTTTCAAAAAAGACCTCATCATCCAGATTTCTGCGTTGCAAAAGCTGGGATATAATTCTCCACAATGAAGATGTAATTCTCCATATTCCTACAGCAAGATTTAATTGAAATGATGAAGATTCTGATATAATAAGAGATAGAGATATTTCAAGAGAAGATTTAATTCTCCACAATGAGAAAGGAATTCTCCATATTTCTGAAATGAGACAAAGAAGACACTATGATTCGCAAAAGATATTTCAAAAAATAGAACATTAAAAGTATGGACACTCCCTCTTTCAAAGAAGATCACATCAGCCAGATCCCTGCATTGCAAATGTTGCAAAAGTTGGGATATAAATACCTTAGTCAGGAAGAAGCGCTTGAACTGCGAGGTAATAAAACCAGCAATGTGATCCTGGAAAAGGTGTTGCGCAAGCAGTTGAAGGAGATCAACAGCATCAGGGTAAGTTCAACCAAAACTTCGTTGTTCACAGATGCCAATATTGAAGTCGGCATTTTGGCATTGAAAGATTTACCGATGAATGAAGGATATATCGCAGCTTCGGAAGTTGCTTACAATCGTATCACGCTCGGAAAAGACTTGGAGCAAAGCATTGATGGTGATAAGAAAAGTTTTCCGATGCAATACATTGACTGGAAAAACCTGGATAACAATGTATTTCATGTAACCGAGGAATACAGTGTCATGCGTAGCACCAGTAAAGAACATTACCGACCCGATCTGGTATTGTTTGTAAATGGAATTCCAATCTGCATAATTGAGTGCAAACGACCCGATATGAAGGAGCCATTATCGCAGGCTATCAGTCAGCAATTACGTAGTCAGCAGGAAGATGGTATACGGAGTTTGCACGTGTATTCGCAATGTTTGATGAGCCTTGCAACCGATTCTGCCAAGTATGCGACCAATGGCACAGAGGAAAAATTCTGGTCAATATGGCACGAGAAGTTTGAAAATAAAGAGCTGGAGCAGGAATACAAAATCAAATTGCAGCAACTTAAAAACGAACCACTCAGTTTGGAGCAGAAAAATAAATTGTTTGCAGAACGCTTTCGATATGTGCGTTCCTATTTTGATGCTCTGGAAAGCGAAACAATTTTACCCACCAATCAAGACGAATACCTCTACAACTTATGCCGACGTGAACGGCTCATGGATTTAATTTTCAATTTTACGCTGTTCGACAATGGTGAAAAGAAAATTGCAAGGTATCAGCAATACTTCGCCATCAAGAAAACAATGAAACGAATTACTTCCTTTAATCAAAGCATAAACACCTCTACTGAAGGGCGCAGGGGAAGGACTGGAGGGGTGATTTGGCACACGCAGGGAAGTGGAAAATCGTTGACGATGGTTATGCTCGCGCAGGCCATTGCATTGGAAAAGCAAAAGATTAGTAATCCGAAAATAATCCTGGTGACCGACCGGATTGATCTGGATGACCAGATAACAGGCACTTTTCGTAAATGTGGAATGTTTGTTGAGAATGCCACGACTGGCCAACGATTGGTAGAGCTGATGGAGAGTAAAAGTGATGCAGTAGTAACAACGGTCATCAATAAATTTGAAGCAGCGGTAAAGAAAATCTGTAAGCCATTGGAGAGTTACGATATTTTCGTTTTGGTTGATGAAGGCCACAGAACACAGCACGGCACCTTCAATATTGAAATGCAAAAGACATTGCCAAATGCCTGTTTTATTGCTTTTACCGGAACGCCCCTTTTCAAAAAAGACAAAAGTACCGCCGTTAAGTTTGGCGGAATGATCGATGCCTACACGGTTGACCAGGCAGTGAAAGACAATGCTGTTGTGCCGTTATTGTATGAAGGACGATTTGCGAAACAGACAGTTCACGAAAAGCCGATGGATGAATTTTTTAGCAACATTTCTGAACCGCTGACGGATTACCAGAAAGCTGACTTAAAAAAGAAGTTTTCAAGAGCCGACCATTTGAACGTTGCTGAGCAGAAAATATATGCCATCTGTTGGGACATCAGCTATCATTACCGTGATAACTTTCAGGGCTCGACACCTTTTAAGGGACAGCTGGTCACACAGAGTAAAGATTCTGCCCTTAAATACAAACTGTTTTTGGATGAAATTGGAATCGTAAGTACGGAAGTTCTGATTTCAGGTCCTGACGAACGGGAGGGCGAAGACAGTGCTTATGCAGAATCTACAGACAAAGTGAAGCAGTTCTGGAAAAAGATGATGGATGAACATGGTACTGCCAAAAAATATCAGAAAAACCTCATCAACCGCTTTAAGAAAGCTGACAAACCCGAAATAATTATAGTGGTAGATAAACTCTTAACCGGATTTGATGCGCCGAAAAACACGGTTCTCTATCTCACGCGCAATTTGCAGGGACATACTTTGCTGCAAGCCATTGCCAGGGTAAACCGCGTTTATCCTGATAAGGACTATGGCTATATTATTGACTATTTTGGAGTGATTGAAAATTTAGATGATGCTTTGGAATTGTATTCATCATTTGAGGATTTTGATAATGAAGATTTGTTGGGAACACTCACTAATATCAAGGAGGAAATAAAAAAGCTGCCGCAAAAGTATTCAGAGTTGTGGGATATATTCAAAACGGTTTCGAACAAGCGGGACGCGGAGGCATATCAGCTGTTACTGAAGGATGTTGCGATAAGAGTTGTGTTTTACGACAAACTGGCAGCATTCGCGAAACTTCTGAAATTGGCATTCTCATCAATTATCTTTCATAAAACCACAGACGAAAAAACGATTCAACGTTACAAAGATGATCTGACCTTTTTCATCAAACTCAGAATGGCAGTTTTGCAACGATTCTCTGATGTGATTGACTACAAACAATATGAAGGTCAAATTCAAAAACTGATTGATACCCATATTCAAAGCGATGGTGTCGAGGTCATCACTGAACTGGTGAACATCTTTGATAAAGAAAAATTTCAGCAGGAAGTAGAGAACACCACAGGTAAGGCAGCGAAGGCAGACAAGATTGCCAGCCGGACAGCAAAGCACATTTCGGAACGGATGGCTGAAGATCCTGCATTCTACAAAAAGTTTTCGCAGATGCTGAAAGATGCCATCGCTGAATACGAAGCGAAGCGCATTAGTGAGGCCCAATACCTGAATAAGGTCAAAGAACTCATGAACGCTGTTTTATCGCACACCGATTCGGATATTCCGACCTCACTCCAAAATATGGATGTGGCAAAAGCGTTCTATGGAATCACAAATGAAGAGTTGTCTGGTAAATTTAGTGATCCGGACTCCAGGAAACTTATTTCAGCCAATACCGCCATATCGATTGATGAAATGATTCAGAACCTTTTAAAAGTGAATTGGCAGAATGAAGTTGACATACCCAAGAAAATGATTCACCAGATAGGCGATTTTTTAATTGATGAAGTGCGGGATAAATACAACCTGCAACTGAGTTTTGAAGAAATTGATATGATTGCTGAACGTTGTGTAGAAGTAGCGAAAATTCGGTATAAGAAATGACAGAATACATTCAATTCGGTTCAAAGCAAATTGATTTTCAATTGGAATATTCCGACCGGAAATCTTTGGGAATTACTGTAACTCCCGATTTGGAAGTTTTTGTGAAAGCTCCGGAGGGGACTTCACTCGAAAAGATTAAAGAAAAACTCACGAAGAAAGCGCCCTGGATCATCAGACAGCAAAGTTTCTTTTTATACTTTCATCCTAAAACACCTGAACGTAAATTTGTTGGTGGTGAATCTCATTTATACCTTGGACGTCAGTATCGTTTGAAAGTAATTAGTGATGAGTTGGATGCAAAAAGTGAAGAGGTAAAACTAAAGGGACAATTTATTGAAGTCCACACACTTAATAAAATCAAAGTTAAAGATTTGGTGGAGGAATGGTATCGACTTAAAGCGAAGGAAAAACTCAATCAAATTGCAAATCCTTTATTTGAAAAGTTTGTTTTAAAGCACAACTTACCATTAATCGCTTATCGGTTATCGCTCCGAGGTATGCCCACCCGATGGGGAAGTTGTACGCCCAAAGGAAAAATTATTTTGAATCCCGAATTGATTAAAGCACCCAAAGGTTGTATTGAATATGTGATCATCCACGAGCTGTGTCATTTGGTCCATCACGACCATACCCAAAAATTCATTGACCTGCAAACCAAAGAAATGCCTGACTGGGAAAAATGGAAAATGAAACTGGAAAAACTACTTGCTTAATATTCCATCCCACGAAATAGTATTGTTTCCTTTAATTAATATTGAAATCAGACTTTCCACCCGAATTCTCCCCAGGTTTTCGGGTTTTCTTTTTATCTCAAATCTAATTATTTTAGAAGATCTCTCTCCTCCAATTTGCCCCAAAGTTATTGATCGCCAGCCGGAAAAGTCAAGGGCCGTCCAGTGATGCGGATGACAACCTTTTGCGCATAACCTCCCGGCACGTCGTGCTCAGTCAGTTTCAGCCCACGAATGGCAGAAACTGACATACCGCCCTTGACAAGAATTCGCCCGGCTCAATGATCACTGGTTCAAATTAACAGGCGAGCCAGATGCCAATATAAATCCGGAAGGCACCGGTGAAAAACAATGATTCCAGATTCAATAGCAGAAGTACAAATTTCTTATTCCTCGCATGTAAAAGCCAAAGACCGAATGAAAGTGACCGGCTCCAAAGATGCCGCTGATGCTTACAGAATATTCTGGCCGGCTTACGATCACATTGAATTCAGCTATTTGCTGATGCTGAATCGCCAAAACCAAATCCTTGGATATCACCAGCTTTCCAAGGGAGGAATGACGGGTGCGGTGGTCGATGTACGGGTGATTTTCCAGGTTGCATTAAAATCTTGTGCGACCTCTCTGATACTAGCTCACAATCATCCTTCTGGCAATCTGGATGTTAGCGATGCTGATCGAAAGATTACGAATCAGATTAAACAAGCAGGTGTTATCCTCGACATTCCACTTCTGGATCACCTGATTATGACCACTGATTCATATCTCTCAATGGCTGACGAAGGCCTTCTCTAAAAATTAAACCTTAAACAATTGAAAATGGCGTGCCAGAACAAGTCCGTCCACTGACGGATGCCACTAAAAATCCGGAAGGCACCGGTGTGAAAATTATGAAAATAAATTTTATCTATAGATTATCCAATACTAATAGAATGATTCATAATCAGCATTACAAATCTGCAAATGAAGGAGATCTTAAATCTGCATTTTTGCTTATTGATGAGATGGTCAATGATTTTTCGGCATTCAGAAAGTTGTCCTGTTTTGTCTGTCCGGTTCAAAAGAAATCAGGCAACAAAATTCCGCTTGCTTTGGCATCAAGAATTGTTGAAAATTCTGCTGCAATACTTTGCGATTCAGTGTTTCTGATGAACAATCGGCCTGGGAATAAGATGATTGACAGAATGTTTTTCGAACCTGAATATTCGGGGTATGCACCTGTTGGAAAATATATCCTGGTGGATGATGTTTTTACCACCGGAATAACGTTAAAAAGTCTCAAAACATTCATTGAATCAAACGGAGGCGATGTTATTTCAGCTTACACATTGGGAAGTAGCAAAACTTTGCTTTTCGAAGCATCAAAACTAAAGCTAAAAATGCTGAAAGCGCAATTCCCGGAAATTGAAAAATATTTTGACCTGCCCAAACTTACCATTGCTCAAATCGAGTATCTTCAAAGATTTAGCTCATTAAGTAATCTTCATAATCTGTATTCAAGAAGTCAATTTGAAAAGCAGTTTTACTGAATGATTTCCAATTCAAGCGGTTACCTCACATCTAAATTATGGCTACTGCTATCATAGGTTTTCCATAATTTGTGATCAGGTTTTCATGAAAATCCAGAATAGATGGCAAGGAAGATTTGCTTCCTTTTTTTGTTTTCTATTGTCGCACCCGATCATCACAATTATTCTATCCAAACTTCCTTTATTTTCCATTTAATATCCTCATATATAAATAAGTGTCTCGTATGCTGTTTGTTTTAGAAGATATCTCTCTCCTCCAATTTGCACCAAATTTATTGATCGCCAGCCGGAAAAGTCAAGGGCCGTCCGGTGATGCGGATGACAACCTTTGGAGCATCACCTCCCGGCACTTCGTGCTCGTTCACTTTCAGCCCACGAAATCGCCATGATTGTAAAATCACTAACCGAAATGAATACTTCTTCGTGGCGATTCCATTTGGCAACTTAAAAACAAATTATATACAAATGAAAGGCAGAAACTGACATTCGCCCCTGACAAGAATCCGCCCGGCTCAATAGTCACTGGTTCAAATTAACAGGCGAGCCAGCAGCCAATATAAATCCGGAAGGCACCGGTGAAAAACAATGACTGAATTTGAATTTCTTGAAGAGTTGAAAGCTTCCCAGAAAAATTTTGAAAAACTCAATTATATATTTGTCAGGGATTTGCATAAATACATCCGCAAATCAACGGTTTTTGACAGCACATTTTTCAAAACCATTCAAAACTTCTCTGCCAATATTACCCTGACAGCAGAATGGATTAAATTATTAAAAGATTTTAATTCAGATAAATACAATAATATTATTCATTTTTCACCAGATTTTACTTATTTAAAACGTGTGTCAAAAGCCACTAAAAGTCTGTAAGACAGCAATACAAATGAAATAAAGATTCTTAATGCCATTTTAATGAAAAGGATGAAACCGGGCGACTCCATCCTTTTACTAAAACAAACCAAACTAACTAACCTAATTTCAGAACATTGTCAATTATCGGGCCAAGATGATTACCGCAAATTTATTTTAGTTGAAAATTGCAAAATATTTTTCCGTTCAAAAAAGACGGGAATTAACTTAAAGATTCAAGCTTACTCTTATCGACAATTTGAAGCGTACGTTAGATGTTAAGGACCTTGAGTTTTAAAAGCAATTGGACCTTTTAGAAATAGGAGTGAGGCTTCAATTCTTTTGTTATTGCCAAGAAAGATTTTGATAGTTCTATATAACGGGAATGGATTCAATTCCAGATTGTTTACTTATGGTTACTCCTCCTGTTCTTCTGTTGGAATTCTTATCAATTTTCAATTTCTCCTTTAGTTGTTTCATATCATCACTCACTTTCCGTTCGATGACTTTGGCATAAATCTGTGTCGTTTTAATGCTTGTATGTCCCAAAAGTTTCGATACCGTTTCTATTGGTACACCATTGCAAAGAGTTACTGTTGTTGCAAAAGTATGTCGGGCAATATGTGATGTTAACGGTTTTTCAATTCCGCACAAATCAGCAATTTCACCGAGGTATGAATTGAATTTTTGGTTGGAATATGATGGTATCAGTTTATTTGATGCCTGAACTCTTGGATTGTTTTTATATTTTTCAATGATAGCCAATGGTTCCGTGAGCAGTGGAATATGGACCGAAACATCCGTTTTTTTTCTATTCGTATAAAGCCAGTAATCACCGTCGATTCCGCGGACTATATTATTTTGCCTAAGGTTAAAAACGTCAATATAAGCTAGACCGGTATAGCAGCTAAATACAAATATATCTTTGGCTTGTTCTAACCGCGCAATTTTAAACTCCTTTTTCTCGATTGCGGACAATTCATCGGCGGTAAGGAATTGCCGGCTTGTCTTGGTAAAGGTTGGTTTAAATTTCAGAAAAGGATCACGCTCCAGCCATTCGTTACGGATAGCCATGTTGACAACTTTTCGAAGTCGTTCAATGTGTTTCATGATGGTATTTTGTCCGCAAGGGCGTTTCTGGTCTTTTTGCTTGTATGTCCTTATAAAACGGTCAAAATCAATAAGAAATTTGTAATTCAGTTGCGAGAGGTAAAAATCTTTCGAATGATATTGAGCCGAAATAAATTCTTCAATGTAACGTTTAGTGGTGAAGTAATTTTTTAGAGTTCCCCATTCAAGAATTGATTTCATTACCTCATTGTGATAATCAAATACTGAAATCAGGGTATTTTCTTTGGCTTCAACTCCACTAAACATATCCTTAATCAAATCGGCTGTTATGAGTTTGTTTTTGAGCAAAAGCTCCTTATAGCAATCCATTAGCCTGCTCCTTACTTTTTCCAGGTAATCATTTATAGAACGGATTTCTTCACTTTTACCTTTTGCAACTCCCTTTATACTGTTCCACTTTTCAATTTCGATACCTGTTTTCAGGGCCAGATCCGTTCTTTTGCCGTCCACTGTAATTCTTACATAGATGGGCACTTTCCCATCTTTAACTTTGTACCTCCTCAGATAGAATGAGATACCGAATGTGTTAGTTGTTTTCATATCAATCAATTTAGTGTTAAATGATCTCCTTTGAACATAAGTCAAAAATAGGGCACAAAAAACTCGTCCAAACGGCTGCAAAACAGATCAGAATTTATGAAGTTGTATCGTTGTAAATTCTTCTATCATAAATACATACAGCCATATAGGTGCCCCAAATATAATATTAAAAAAAGGGCAACCGTTAGGTCATATTTAGATTGATTTCAGAGGATATAAATTGAAAGGAGAAAAATAAAAAAGCCCTTAAATCGCTGGATTTAAGGGCTTTTTGTTAGGGCTTGGATCCCCATTCTGTTCTTGATTACGTCTGGGCAGATGTTAGGCGCGGAGAAGGAACCGGAAGATGCATTGTTTAATGGCGAGGTGGAGGCGTCTCGTTTGGACGAGGCCTTCCCAGGTTTTCTAATCGTTAAATTCAGAGAAGGCGAGCGAGAATTCGACGGCTTTACTGACGGGAGGTTCTGCATCATTGAGGCGGACATTGGGTCTGTCCGTTGGGGATATTTGAGGGCATTGAAACCTTTGTCGGTCGAATGGATCGGCAATGGCAACTTGAAGCAGGCGGTTGAATCGTATATTAAGCATACGCGGACAATTTACATTGGTGAGACTTCAGCGACCGCACTTCAGAAGCTTCGTGGGAGCGGACTTCGCGATTTGTCCCAAAAGGTTCGATTTGAGAACGCTGCCACCAGGCGATTCAAATGGCAAACAGTTAAGTGGTTCAATTTAGACGAAGCGAAACTATTGTGTATTCGCTTTATTGAATACGATGGCAATATTGTTGTTGATGATATCGAAGTGATAGCCGCAAAGCGCTCAGAGCGGGGAGATCTAGAACTAGGAGCATTCACCAAATTAGATAACATTTTACTACCTCAGGCGCAGACCAAGGCGACGAAATAGCACCTGGACCGCTACCTGTCCGTAAGTGTGAAAGGCCGAATTGTCCTCGAGGTGTAACCGGCTGAGCCGGAGACGCAAGACAGGAGTTGACTGGACGGTGGCTTTGCCGGGCGCGGGCACTGATTCTGGACGAATTGTGGGTCGACGCATGCGGCGAATTCAAGAACGGCAAGACCCACCCGGCCGAAACCGGCAAAAATGCCTGAAGATTTTCCTTCCTTTAGCCGCCCAAAGCCGTTATCCC
>Ga0118677_10012788_pt1 | contig 12240 bp, 12 predicted proteins | sample AliMusrvi5mmetaG_FD_86154 | JGI IMG/M metagenome (GOLD analysis project Ga0118677, IMG submission 86154)
ACATTAATATTTCGTCCAAAAATCGCTATTCTCATTCAGCTAATTGATAATTAAATATTTATATATCTCATAAATTGATCGTACCGATCATCAATGAGTGTTTTAATCTGTGACTGGTCCATATATGTTCCTTTAACCAGATAATCGTAGCGGGTAAAAGTCTGAATTATTCCTGAAAGATCAGCCACATTTACCTTTATTGTGACATCAAGTTCCTTTGACGAGGGTGAAGGCTTATGGATATACAGACTTAGGATTCGTGCATCATTTCCTTCGATGATCTGAGCAATCTGCGACAGGGAATAATTGATTTCTGTAAGTTCAAGGACGATGATTCCTCCTGGCTCATTCGAAGAGAACAGTTCAGTGAGTTTAAATGCGAGATCTGTTCGGGTTATTGATCCCAGGTAAGAATGGTCGAATGCAAGTACCGGAACGAGGGAGACTCCACAACCCAAGGCAACACCCGCGACTTCAAAAATGTGCTGGTTAAGATGCACATGGGGTTGCAGCAGGATTGGACTGATATATTTCTCAATCTTCTCGTCAAAATTCTCAGCATCAAAAATATCCTTGTCAGAAACAACTCCATAATATTCCTTCCCAACAACAACCGGAAGATGCGAAACCCGGAATATCTCCATTAGCGTGAGTACTTTAGAACCAATCTCGTCAAGTGTGACTGTTGGTATGGATTCGGAAATCAAATTTTCGGCTATCACAATTATTGGATTAATTTGTTATAAAAATTGAATCAAAGTTGTAAATTGCACACCAAATTATTAAATTAAAACCATGACCCGTTTAAGCGTAAATATAAATAAAATTGCGACACTGCGAAATACCAGGGAGGGAAATATCCCAAATGTCAAGCTTGCTGCCATTAATTGCGAAGAATTTGGAGCCGAAGGAATAACCGTTCACCCCCGTCCGGATGAGCGGCACATTCGTTATTCTGATGTAAGGGATTTAAAATCAATTATAACCACGGAATTCAACATTGAGGGGAACCCCAATAGAGCATTTCTTGATCTTGTTCTGGAGGTAAAGCCCAATCAGGTGACATTGGTTCCTGATGCTCATGATGCCATTACCTCAAATGCCGGCTGGGATACGCATACCCATAAAATTTTCCTTACAGAGGTAGTATCCACATTGAAGAAAGCTGGAATTCGTGTCTCGATATTTGTAGGTGCCGATAGTAAAATGATCGAAGGTGCTGCGATTGTCGGCGCAGATCGTGTTGAGTTATATACCGAGCCCTATGCGACTGCTTTCCCGTTTAATCCGGAAGTGGCAATTGGTCCGTTCATTCAGGCTGCCAAAATTGCAGGCGATCTGCAACTTGGGGTGAATGCCGGTCACGACCTGAGTCTTCATAATTTGAAGTTTTTCAATCAATCGATTCCCAATCTGCTTGAGGTTTCAATCGGACACGCGCTTATCTCCGATGCCTTATATTCCGGACTTGAACTGACGATCCTCCGGTATAAAGAGTGTCTGAGGTAAAAGGGGAGGAATGAAGGAATGAAAGAACTAAGGAATTAGCGAATGTCAGTAACTTTACATTTTAGAAAGTCGGGGCATGGTGCGTCACTTGTGATTTTGCACGGACTCTATGGTGCTTCGGACAACTGGATTACGATTGCCAGAAAACTGGAGCAGCGTTTCACTGTCTATATTCCTGATCTTCGCAATCATGGCCATTCGCCCCACTCCACTACACATACCTATGAGGATATGGTCGAAGATCTCTTCCGGTTCTTTAGCGAACACCATATTCCAAAAGCCACTCTTCTTGGACATAGCATGGGAGGTAAACTTGCAATGATGTTTGCTGCCCAATATCCGGAATTGACTACCGGACTGATCGTTGCAGACATTGCACCTAAAAATTATAATTCCGTTGATAAACCATTCAAAACAGTTCTTCAGCACGAAATAATCCTTGGATTAATGGAAGAACTCAACCTTGTTGCTGTGACATCACGGAAGGAAATTGATCATTTTTTGTCTGAAAAACTGAAAGATAGTACCTTAAGGCAATTTCTTATCAAAAATATCCATCGGAATAAGGAGGGATATTTTGAGTGGAAGATAAATGTCCCGGTACTCAAATATGCGCTTAACTCAATTACAAGTGATGTCAATCGCGAATGGTTTGCCGACCGTCTTCCGATTGTCGGTTATCCGGTTACATTTATCAGGGGACTCAGTTCCGATTATATTTCAAATGAGGACATTTTAAATATCAGGGAGATTTATCCTGAAGCGCGGATAATCGATATCCCGGATGCCGGTCACTGGCTACATGCAGAGCAGCCTGAGAAATTTCTGGATGCAGTACTATCTTCCGTATAAAACCGTCAGTTCCTTTAATTTTTGACCGCCTTCCGTCAGATCTTCCAGGTTGTCTAACCTCCATTTCCAGTTTCCCAAAATTGTGCCTGGTGTATTCATTCTGGCCGACGCATCAAGACCGAGAATGTCCTGTAAAGGTATAATTGACATTTCCGCAACAGAACTTATAACTGCTCTGATCAATTTCCAGTGATCAATGTCAGAAGTGTCAAAATAACGTCGCAGATGATTCTTTTCCACCGGACTCAGTGTTTTTAGCCAGTTCGCCGTAGTATCATTGTCATGAGTTCCTGTGTAGGCCACAAAATCGGTCTCATAATTATGGGGAAGATGTTCATTTTCTGAATCAGATGCAAATGCAAACTGTAAAACTTTCATTCCGGGCAGGTGAAAGCTTTTTCGGAGATGATGTATTTCTTTGGTAATGGTGCCCAGATCTTCGGCTATAATGGGTAGGTGACCAATCTGATTTTGCAAAATTTTAAGTACAAGATTCCCGTGAGCCTTCCACCATTCACCTTTAATAGCTGTTTTTGCGCCGTATGGAATTGCCCAGTACGATTCTAATCCCCTGAAATGGTCAATCCTAACCAGGTCATACATTCGAAGATTAAAATGGAGTCGTGCGATCCACCAGTCGTATTGACGGTTTTTTAATTTTTCCCAATCAAACAGCGGATTACCCCATAGTTGGCCCGTCTCACTGAAATAATCGGGAGGTACACCGCCAACCATTACCGGCTTACGAGCACTGTCCAGAAAAAATATGTCCTGGTTTGCCCAGACATCGGCACTGTCGTAGGAGACATAGAGCGGAATATCTCCGAATATCATGATATTTAAATTATTCGCATATTTTTTTAATGAAAACCATTGGGTAAAAAAGAGGAATTGCAAAAAACGCTGATACTCCACATCCTCGCGATAGGTACGATAGTAAAGATGAAGCGTTTCTCTCTTATGTTTTACAAGCGATTCTTCCCAGAAGCTCCAGTCTTTTCCTTTAAGATTTTTACGGCATGCATAAAAAAGCGACCAAGATTCGAGCCACCACGAATTTTGGTCCCAGAACCGAAGATAATCACCCCAACCAAAGCCTCCGATTTCGCGAAAACGAATAAATGCTCTGTGCAGAATAGGTTCCCTGAATTTACGGACGCTATGATAATCTACACTTTCCAATGGAAACGCCTTTGGTGGTAATGGAAGCTCACCTAATAATCCGATATTAACCAGTTCATCAAGGTCGATCAGATCGGCATTTCCGGCAAATGCTGAATAGCATTGATATGGCGAGTGACTAAAGTCTGTAGGTCCAAGAGGCAGAATCTGCCAGATTTTTTGTCCCGACGCCGAGAGCCAGTCAATAAATTTGCGCGCTCCGTCTCCAAGCGAACCAATTCCAAATCTTCCTGGTAAGGAGGTGGGGTGCATTAATATTCCGGAAGTGCGTTGTGTCATAGCATAATGAAATAATGATATAATGAACGAATGAAATAATGAACGAATGAAAGGTCTTATTCATTTCTTAACACTAAAAATTTTGGTCATTCTTTAACCTTTCTTCTTATTTTCCTTTGAAGTTTTTAAAATTGATGAAGTTATAAGTATAATTTCATTGCAATCTGCAAAAGTTGCTCTGATTGTTCATCTTGATAAACTTCTACATCCCTTATGAGACGAAGCCAGTACCTGGTTTCTTTAGCTTCTTTAAATGCAATTTGAATTTTTACAATAAATTCTGTCTTTAAATTGCACCCTGCGACTCCTCAACATTTGCGCCGATACTTGTACCGCTTTTTAATAATTGATGAGAAATGACGTACTCCCTTCTTTGTTCCTGCATTTCAAAACAGAATTTTGTGATTCTAACTGCAAAAGAATAGCTTTTATCTACTATTACATTAACCATTGTTTCTTAATCTTTTCATTTCTTCATTCTTTTATTTCAACCACTTATCCAGCCATTGAAAGAAAACGCGTTGCCATAGAATGCCATTTTGTGCCTGCAATACCCAATGACACTCGTCGGGAAAAAACAGAAATTCTGCAGGGATCCCTTTTAATTTGGCAGAGTTATAAGCTCCCATCCCCTGGGTATAAGGAATACGCAGATCCTTCTCGCCATGAATCACGAGAATCGGAGTATCCCAGTTTTGAACGAATTTGTGGGGGGAGAAATTTTTATAAGTGTTCTGCGCAACCTTGTTATTCATGTCCCAGTAGGCACCACCATTGTCCCAGTTCACAAACCACATTTCATCAGTAGTGGAATACATCGCTTCAAGATTAAAGATTCCGCAATGTGAAATAAATGCCTTAAACCGTTTCTCATGATGGCCTGCAAGGTAGTAGACAGAATATCCGCCGTAACTGGCTCCAACCGCCCCTAACCGGTTTTTGTCGATGTAGGGTTCTTTAGCCAATGTGTCGATCGCCGTTAAATAGTCTTTCATATTTTGACCACCATAGTCTCCTGAAATCTGTTCATTCCAGGCCTGACCGAAACCAGGAAGGCCGCGCCTGTTGGGGGCTACGATGATATAACCATTGGCAGCCATCATCTGGAAATTCCAGCGGTATGACCAGAACTGACTTACCGTACTCTGAGGTCCTCCTTCACAATAAAGCAATGCAGGGTATTTTTTTGCAGGATCGAAGTGAGGTGGATAGATCACCCATACGAGCATCTTTTTCTTGTCGGTTGTTGTAATCCAGCGGCTTTCCACTTTGCCGAAAGTCAGCTGGTCCATGATTCCTTTTGTTGTAGCTGTAATTGGTTCATCCTTGCCGGTTGCAGGATCAATGCGGTAAATTTCTGCAGGATGTGACATCGAAACCTTGCTGGCTACGAGCTGATTTCCAGCTACAAACACATTCTGATAATTATGTACGCCGTCTGTAATGCGATTGAACTTACCGTCTGCCAGATCGAGTCTGAATATCTCATCAGTGGCATGGATATCGGAGATCAGATAAATTGACTTGCTATCTGCACTCCATGATAGTCCCTGAACATTCTGATCAAAAGTTGCTGAAAAGTCTTTCTTTTCACCTGTTTTCAGGTCAGCAATAAAAAGGCGGTTTTTGTCGGCTTCATAACCGTCACGAGCCATGCTTTCCCAGGCAATCTTTTGACCGTCAGGTGAGAAAACCGGATTTGTATCGTACCCCATCATCCCCTCAGTAAAATTTGTGGTTTTGCCTGTTTCCAGATTGAAGAGATAGATGTCTGAATTAGTGGAAAGGGCATAATCTTTACCAACCTTCTTTTTACAAGTGTAAGCCACAACCTTTCCATCGGGACTCCAGTCAATTTGTTCTATACCTCCAGAAGGTTTCATCGGACAATCGAAATGCTCTCCTTCCATAAGGTCCTTATCACCTGAAAGTCCGGTTTCACCATATTTTGCAATAACCACATGCTGATAGGTATAATCATGCCAGCTGTCCCAGTGTCGGTACATCAGATCGGTTTCAAGCCTTGCATTAGCCAGGGGCAGATCAGGAAAAAGATCATGAATATTCTTGTCAAGTTTTACCGATTTGATATATAACACATTTTTTAAATCAGGCGAATATTTAAAACCTGAGATTCCGTCAGCCACATTGGAGATCTGAATGGGATTTGTCCCGTCAGGATTCATCTCCCACAACTGGGCGCTCCCCGATTTTGAGGAGATATAACCAATCCTTTTCCCGTCGGGACGCCACTGCTCATCGCCCTCTTTTTCGCGCGTATCGGTAAGTCTTTTAGCTGTACCACCCGCAACCGGTATGCTATAAATATCGCGGTACGATTTATTTTCGGCAATATTGAAAAAAGTTACGTCATAAATGACCGATTTTCCATCCGGAGAAACCTGAGTGCCACCAACGCGGCCAAATGACCACAATACCTCCGGTGTCATTATATCCGATGTGAGCTTAGGCGTTTCGGGGGTGTAATTTTGCTTTGCCGGAGCGGCTGGTTGTTCATTGTTCATACAAGATGAAAAAAGAGTGATAATCAGGAATAAATTAAACAGCGATTTCATAATCTAAGTTTTAATTGGCACAAAAATATGTGGATTATAGAGCTTCAATATACTTTAGTTATTGAATTTGAATTCTGCCTTGCAATAGATAATCCCTTCGGCATCATATCGTTTGATTTGTTCACGCATGCGCTTTTTGAACAAAGCGTAGTTCCGGCTTTCTTTGGGTGACCACACCACCTCAGCTAAAGCAGCTGCCCTCGGAAAAGTCATATATTCAACAAATTCAGGTGTTTTCATATATTCCGTCCAGATATTTGCCTGGGCACCAATGATATATTTGGCTTCATGTTTGGAAAGCTCCTCAGGGACCGGATCGTAATTATACACTTGTTCGAGGGTTAACAGACCGCCCACAGCAAGTGGTTCTCCTCCAGGCTGGGTCTGGTACTGGTCGAAATTGCAATATTTTGCAGGAGACATTATGGTTTTAAATTTCCGTTTTACTGCGTCAATTCCTTTTTGATCGCCATGCCATGCCATAATAATTCCCTTCGAGTATAAAGTATCTTTTACCATTTCATCCCAGACAATGTTCAATTTTCCAAGAGAATCGAGCGTATGGCATATCTTTCTGACAAAATAGTTATGAAGATCGTTTGTGAAATATAAGCTGTCTTTTTTCATCTTCAACTGGCATTGCGGACATTTATCCCATCGTGTTTGAGGACATTCGGCACCGCCAATGTGAAAATAACTGTCAGGAAAAAGTGGAGTCAATTCCGAGAGAACATTACTAAGGAAGGTATAGGTTTCCTCCTTTCCGGGACAATAGACATCATTGAATACTCCCCATCTTCCACCAACTTCATAAGGAACACCTGTACAACCCAGCTCCGGATATGCGGCCAGAGCAGCAAGTGCGTGACCCGGCATTTCGATTCCCGGGACGATTGTAATAAACCGTGCAGCAGCATAGCTAACGATCTCCCGGATGTCACTCTGGGTATAATACCCTCCAACAGCAACGGTATCAGTTCCGGTGGGATTATTCACATGGCCAGTCATCATTTTTTTCTGCACAGAACCAACCTCGGTTAAACGGGGGTATCTTTTTACCTCAACCCTCCAACCCTGATCATCGGCCAAATGTAAGTGCAAAGTATTAAACTTATGCATCGCCATTTCGTCTATATATTTAAAAATGAAATTTTTAGACATAAAATGACGGCAAACATCCAGTTGAAGCCCACGCCAGATAAAACGTGGATAATCTTTAATTTCAACAGTAGGTAGGATCACTTCGGCAAGTTGTTTTGGTGTTGGAGGCATTAATTGTATCAATGATTGGATACCATAAAAGAGTCCGTTTGGGAAAGCCGCTTCAAAAACAACTCCATCCTGGGTTACCGTCAACAGGTAATCTTCTTTACCAAGATTTAGATTTTCATTTAGATTAAGTGAAATTGAACCCTTAACCGGAGTCTTTGAAACTGATATTTCATTGGTAATTCCATAATATTTTTCCATATGATTGATCAGAAATGAGGCAATTTCCTGTAGCTGTCCATTTGACTTGTTGATTTCTATTTTGGAGGAGGATGTTAAAGTAAATATCCCTTTTAATTCTTTTACCTCGGCTGGCAGTGGAACGATTCTGACAACAGGCCTGGGAGCCTGCTCTTTGCAGGCAAATAAAAGTGCAATGATACCAATGGTAATAAATATTCGGAGAAGACTCATTAATTATCGATTTACGTTTTTCCGGCCAACAAAAGTACTAAAATTTAATTTTTTATTTCATTTGAAGTGTGTTGCTTTGAGCTTCCAACAAAAAGAAGCATAGCATTTAATACGAAACCTATGATAATTATTAGATTACCGGCTTTGTTTCCTCCGTTTAGAGCAATAATCTTTCCCAAAAGGGCAATTCCCCCCCCTGTAATCATAGCCCGGCTGCTCCTGATTTTATCAGTGGTGAACCCGAATAGTCCTGCTAATGTCGGTACAATAAAAGCCCCCGAGAAGATAGTTAGAGCAATCAGTAAAGACTGAATGATGGAATGGATATTCAATGACAGCAATATACTTAAAAGCCCAATAATAAGCATAATTACTTTGGTGTTGCGCATTGAATGATGTTTTTCGAGTCCTTTTGAGACAGGATCGCTGATAATCGTGGATGAGGTAAGTAAAGCCGTTGAGCCGGAAGACATTACAGCCGATAACAACGCAGCGATCATCAGCCCAACGCCCCAATCGGGTAGGGTCGAAAGCATTACAGGTATAAGTGCTGAACCATTCTGCTGATGAATACCGGGAAATTTATAAGCTGCAAATACACCTATAAAAGTGATACACAACGAAAACGGAATCAGGATAATAGCGCTAATCAAAACACTCTTTCTCGCAATATGTTCGTTTTCGGCACAAAAAATCCGCGAATAGATATCTGGACCCACAACAAAAGTGGTGGAATAGGTTAAGAGCAAAACAATCAGATCGAAGAAATGAAATCCATCGTTAAAGGGAAATTTTAGTAAGGTCATTTGCAGAGGAGAGACAGGCTCTTTGAACAGAAGGTAGATTGCTGTCAGTAAAATTCCACCTATAATTATAAAAGATTGATAAAGATCTGTTTTCAAAACAGATATCTGTCCGCCAATCAGCGTATAAAAAATAAATACAGCACCTGAACCCCATACTCCAAGGGTATAATCCAGACCGGTAAATCCTGTGAGTACCTTTGCGGCACCTATAATCTGAGCTGCAATTATGCCAATCCATGCAATAGAAATGATAACTGAGGAGATCATTTTGGCTTGTGGTCCGTAAAAATCGCCAATCATTTGAGGGAGGGTAAACTTTCCTTGACGTCTGACCATCATCGAAACTGGAACCAGCATTAAAAGTCCGAATGAGGCACAAAGTAAGAGCCATGAAGCTGCCCATCCTTGTGTAAGTGCCAGATCTGCAGTTCCCAGAATTGCCGAACTGCCCAGTATCGTTGCCAGAAGTGATCCTGTAATCTGCCATATATTTCCCCGCTTTCCGGCAACAAAATAGTCTGCCTCCGACTTTATTTTTCGGGAAGATATTATTCCAATCATCAGCATCGAAAGGAAGTAAATTACAATAATTGAATATATTACCATCACAAAAACTTTTGGAATTTATACTGGCAGAAAAAGTATAGCTTATACCCTAACTGTCGTTTTACTTCTCCCTGGGAATTAAAATTGATCTTAATCCTGAAGTGGGTTCTCTGAATCTGCCGAATGACCGGGAATCTGTTCCCGGCGGAAAGGGGGGAAGAAAACCCAATACAAACCTCCCAGGGAAATAATTGCTGAAATCAGGAAAAACATAAGGCTTAGGGCGATGCACAATTCATTATCCAGCCCAAGCGTTTTGGCACCGACCAGAAAAACCATTTCGCGTGCTCCAATCCCGCCGATGGTTATTGGAAGCGCTGTTGCAATTGCAGAAACAAAAAAGAGAAAGAGATAGTCAAAAAGTCCGGTAGTTTGATGAAATGCAAAGAGGATGAACAGCGCGGATAAAAATTGCATCATTTGCAACGCCATTGACCACCAAAATAGTCCTGCATGGATTTTCAGAAAACTTTTAAAAAAATATCGGAGAACAAAGATATAAAGGAAATATACGAGAGGTATTCCTATCCATGCCGAATTACCATATGGAATTTTCAGCCCTGAAAGATAGTATAAAACCACAGTGATCATTCCAATGGCAACGAGCCCTGCAATCCGGTTTACGAGCATTGTGCCGATATTTTTTTTAATGCTGTTTTTCCTGTATTTGCTTACCAGGTAGACTTTATATCCGTCGCCGCCGATACCTCCCGGTAAAAACAGGTTATAGAACATTCCAAGCCAGAAGAGCTTGATATTTAGTAACTGTGAAAGATTGGCCCCTGTATTTCGGAACGAAAGATTCTGCCGAAAGGCTGATAAACTGCATCGCCAGAATCGCCGACTTCTCTCCGTGGCCAAGCGGGAATTGATCTTCGATTAGATAATAAGGCTGCTTTTCCCACTCGCCGGTCGATTCGTTTTTTACGTTCCTGAGTGACGCTTTGTAATAATTGGCCTTGCAAAGATCGTGCAGCAGCGCCGTGATTGTCAGGCTCGATGGATGAACAACAAATTCGAACGTTTGGGATAGCTTGGTCAGGTTCTCAAGGACCGCTAAGCTGTGAATCACCAGACCTCCTGGGACAGCGCCGTGGTGCCGGGTACTGGCCGGAGCCGTGAAGAAATCTGTCTCGGCTTCGAGGTATTCAATCAGGTCGTCAATTCCATCACGGCCCGAACCCCGCAAAACATCAATGAATATCGCTTTGCTGTCCATCTTAGAAAGGAATCTCATCCGGCGGTGGCGGCATTGATGGTCCCGTAGGCGCTGCCGGGACAGCCCAACCTTGCCGCTTTAACTCCCATTTTTGAGCAGCATAATCCCATTTGAAAAGGTTTCCGTTGCTTTTGTCCTCATGCCACTTCTCCGGCTGAGCAGGCGTTTGCGGAGCCGCATTCGCCGGAGTTGCTTGTTTTGCTTCGGCCTCTCCGGCTTTCGGATCCGTACGGCAGCCGTCCCAAAGGATTAAACTTGTCGAAGCGGACATCGCTGAATGATCTTTGCCATCATTGCCGGTCCACGATCGCAGGCGAACGCTTCCCATGAAGCAGATTCTGTTGCCTTTGTTGAAGTTTTTGGCAATGGATTCTCCGGTTTTTCCGTTCGCAGTGCATTCGACAAAATCTGGCTCTTCTTTTTTTTTCGAGTTGTAATTATTGGATGCGACTGCAAACGTTGTGAAGTTGTTCCCGTTGTGGTTTTTTACCTCCGGGTTTCGAGTGAGATTCCCCGTTATAACGGCATGGATCATGTTTTGTTTCCTCCTCCAATTTGCTCATGATAGGTTTTTGTGAAGATTTCCAGGATTTTCAGACACTCCGCCTCGGTTAAAAGATTGGGCGCTTTCTTATGCCGATTGGCAACCCAGTCCAGTATTCCCCCGGGAGGCCAGCCAGCCTTCGTCCAGACTTCAATGATTTCAGTTTCTTTGAAAGGAAAGCCGATTGTTGCGGGGCCGCCGAATGGCAGCGATATTTCCTGCGGCGCTGGTGGCGGAATGATTTCAGCAGGGAAGGAAACCGGAGCCTGGAAGTGCTGCGGCGGAGCAATGTCAGCCCCCAAGTTGAGCCAAGCGATGAGATCCCTTCCGGTCGATTCGTCCGGGACAAAACACTTTCCATCAAACATTCCGGTGCGGTCTTTTCCCGACTGCGCCGTATGCCGGATATTGTCCATGTCCAGCACCACCGTGAATTCGTATTCCAGGCCTGCCCGTTGAACCGGTTCCATGCCTTTTTTGACCGGGACGACTTTCCCTTTTTCGTCTTTTTCTATGTCATAAGCCGTTTTTGAACGCATGCAGGCAATGATGTGGATCGGCGATTGCAGAATTGTATCGATGAAGCGGTCGTGCATTGGCGTGGCTTCTCGCCAGCCGCTGGTAAAGGCGTTGCCGCCCTTGCGCTTGTCGACCTCGTCCAGAATGCCTCCGGCCTTGCTCCAGGCGTGGGAAAGGCTGTCGATAATCAGAACGTCATACCCCTCGCGCTCGGCCTCTTTGATCGCGCCGATGTACTTGTCAACCGAAAATGGCGGCCCTATCGAAACATGGTCGAATACAGCCTGGTCGCAGTACAATTTCCCGGATTCGTTCTCAGTGTCGATCATGGCGATCCTGCCGCCCATGCCGGTCGCTATTTTGAGCGAAGAGAATGTTTTCCCGGATCCCGAAGGGCCGCATATTGCCAGCTTGAGCTTAACTTTCGACCGCTCCGCTCGTTTGAATGAACTCATCGTTTAACCT
>Ga0118677_10012789_pt1 | contig 12238 bp, 11 predicted proteins | sample AliMusrvi5mmetaG_FD_86154 | JGI IMG/M metagenome (GOLD analysis project Ga0118677, IMG submission 86154)
GCACTAGGGAAAATGGGAAAATGAATTAGATACACAAGCGCGACGGAAATTGCAGTTAAGAGACCCATTGTAACTAATTTTTTTGTACTAAACTTCATAAAAATCCCTCTTTCTTTTTATTAGGGCAATAAAAAATGCCCCAGTTTATTTCTAGGGCAAAATGAATGCAAAATATATTTGCGTTTCTTTCATCCGGACTATACCGTCGGTGCTGGATTCTTACCAGCTCTGCCCAAAAGGCTTGCGGACTTGTAGTTATAAATATAACTCTTCACCGCCGGTGGGGAAATTAACCCCGCCCTGAAACATTTAATAAATAAATTATAAGGCTTTTAGTGGAAAATGTCAATCGGAATAATATTTACTAAAATACTTTATTGATTGAAAGAAAACTCGTTAAATCTGTATTTTTGTGTGTATTTATTGACTTCTTGGTGAACATATGCTATCATTTAAATACTATGTTTATAAATAGGTTGGAGGGATTTTTTAATGAAAAAAGTATTGTCCTTACTGCTGGCTTTTGTAATGGCTATTGGGTTGCTTTCAGTGCTTAGCACCATTACAGTATCAGCGGCTACAGCAGAGTTGCTTACAAATCCTGGCTTTGAACAAGATGATGCAAACTGGAAAGCATATGGCGCTTGTTCAATGGATATTTCATCAGATGTAAAGCATACAGGTGCAAAATCAATGTCTATTACATCCCGTACTACTCGTTACTCTTCACCTCGTGAAACACTAAATGATGTTTTTACAGTGAATGGTCCTGGCACTTATACTTTCAGCGTATGGGCAAAGCTTGGTGATGGAGCAGTACCTGGTCCTTGCAATGTAGTCATAATTGTTAAGGATGCAAATGGTAACAAATGGTATACCGCAACAGAAATAACGTTATCAAATACATGGCAAAAGATTGAGGCAGTGGATAAAGACATAGAATTTACCGGTGATGTTACTGATTCTGGAATATATATACAAACAGGTAACACTGATGCTTATTTAGCAGATATTTATGTTGATGATTTTAGCCTGGTTAAAACTTCTGCAGTAAATGGTCATCCTATTCCTACTAAGGGTCAGCCCATAGCAGGTGATGCTACAAAACGTGGCGATAAAGCTGCAATTGGTTTGATTCGTTGGGACGCTTGGTATGGTACACCTCGTACTGGCACTACAGGCGTAGTTGAGCAGGTAGAAAAAACCTTAAGTCCTGCAAAGTACCACTGGAGAGTTCCTTTCTTTGGAAATATAAATACTGACGGTACAGTTAGTTTTCCTGATTATACTCAGGCTACAATGGATAAAGAAATACAATATGCCGCTGATGCAGGCATTGATTATTGGGCGTATGTATGGTATGCAAATGATACAATGGGAAAAGTAAGAAAATTTTACGAAACCAGTCAATATAAAAACAAAATAAAAATATGTTCTATTTTTGATGGCAATCAGGGCGGAGCAGCCACAGTTGCTGAAGTAAAGTCATTAATACAACAAGGACTATGGCAGACAGTACAAGGCGGCAGACCTCTTATGTATTACTTTGGAGGCGGTAAAGATAATTCTAAGGATATAGCAACGTATCGCGCTATGTGCGATGAAATTGGAGTTCCTGCTCCTTATGTTGCTATAATGGGCGGCACAAAAGATGATGTTGCTTTAAATATCGCAGATGCTGTTTCTGATTACACAATTGGCGGTTCTAATGGTATTGATTATAAATCTTATTCAGAGGTAAATGAACCCCGTAGTTGGAATAGAGCTGCGCAAGATGGTCAAATGATTGCCTGTGCTTCAGCGGGCTGGAACAATCAGCCAAGACGCGATAATCCGGTTTCTTGGATAAATCCACCTCCGGCAGAGACTAGCTGGGTACAGGATGGCACATCGGAGCAAATTGCAAATAGCCTTATGCTTGCGCTGCAATGGACGGCAAACAATCCAAAGTATACTATGGCAAATGCAGTCATTATGTATGCTTGGAATGAGCATGACGAGGGCGGCTGGATTTGCCCAACATTAGCTGTAGACAGTGCCGGTAATCAATTAAAGAATGCCGATGGCACAAATCAAATTAACACAAGCAGACTGGATGCCATAAAGGCAGTTATTACTGAGTACAAAACTGTCGGTGTTCCAACTGCTACACCAAAGCCTACTCCTGGTGCTACAAGGTCTCCTGCACCAGATCCAAATGCAACTGCTACCCCACAGGTTACCTCCACTAAGGGGAATGCTGTTCCAATAATAATTGGCTTTGTAGTAGTGGTATTACTTGGCGGTGGCGTGGCTGGATTTATGGTAATGAAAAAGAAAAAGCAAACCCCTGGCGCACCTACACCTGAAGGACCTACAGAATAATAGTTAAAACCTGAGAAAGTGGCGAAAGCCACTTTCTCTTTATGTGAGGAGATTGTTCGCTTGCCAGTGGAACGACAAGGGCGTCGTTCCCTACAACAATATAAATGGATTGCAGCACTACGTTTGCAATGACACTGTAGGGGCAGGTTTCCATGCCTGCCCGTCCTGCATATTTTGTCGCAAAAGGGCATATTTTGTCATTGAATTTTGTTTTATTCTATGATAAAATATTATAATTGAGCAAAAGCTTTAAGCTATTTGTTCTCAAGGAGTATATATGAAAAAAAGTCTATCACTATTTATTATTTTAGCAATGCTTATTGGACTTACGTCAATTTTTTATTCCAACGCTTTTTCAACGCAAAATCAAGTGAAAGCAGTTGCGCCACCGATAGTAGGGGCGGTACGCTGGGATGCGTGGTTACCTAAAACGAATAGTGTAGGTGCTCAGGTTGCACGCTCACTTGGTCCTAACAAATATCACTTTCGCCTGCCCTATTTTGCCATTTGTAACGGTGATAATGATGTTGATTTTCCGACTCCTTCACAGGCTATTGTGGATGCTGAAATACAGTATGCGAAATATGCAGGGCTGACTTATTGGGCGTATGTTTATTATGAGGATAGCGGCGTTAATTCCAATGGCACGCTTAAAGTGGGAATGGATAATGCACTTGATTTGCATCTTTCAAGCTCGCATACAAATGATATGAATTGGTGCTATATTGTTGAACAGGGACGTTTAACAAGTGCGAATATACCCCAAATGGTCACGAGGATGAAGCTTTCTAATTATCAAACTGTTGCTGGGGGACATCCGTTATTTTATCTTTTTAGCAGTGGCAGCTGGACGGCTGCACAGGTTAATCTTTTAAAAACTGCTGTGGCTAATGCAGGGCTTCCTACTCTTTATCTTGTATATATGGGCGGCGCTTCTACTATGGCTGCTACACTTGGTTGTTCTGCAGTCAGCTCCTATTGCACAGGCGGAACCAGTGACCAAACCTATGCGAAATTAGCATCTAATGAGGTTTCTAACTGGAATTCCTGGAAATCTTCAGGCTACAAGGTAATACCAATAGTTACTACTGGCTGGGATAACCGTCCAAGAATAGATAACCCTGTTTCTTGGACAACGCCAGGTGCAAATAGCTGGGTGCCAACAGCGACAACAGCAGAGATAGCTAATCATTTAAACGAAGCATTAAGCTGGACAGCCAGCAATCAAACTACAGATGAATCAAACGCAATTTTGATGTATGCCTGGAACGAGCACGATGAGGGCGGATGGATTTGCCCCACAGTCAAGGTAGATGCCACAGGTAATGCCCTAAAAGATAGTCAAGGCAAAAACCAAATTAACGAAGATAGAATAGATGCAATACATAACATTCTTAACTCAGGCGCATCAATTACACCATACCCTTGGGGAACAAATTCACCAACAGCTACCAACAAAAACAACACACCTATTCCTGGCGTAACAATGCCGCCTACGTTCACAGCTTCTCCATTTCCAGGGGTTACTATGCCATTAAGTGCTACAGATACTCCGCAACCGGATGCAAATGCTACAAATACGATAGAAAATACTGATACAAGTGCTCCAAATAATACGGATATTCAAGGTAGCCCGGCACCAGAAAAAACGCTGCCAAATAGTGCTTTTGAGACATCTGCACCTTCAAACCAATCAGGTAATTCAAAGCTTTGGCTCCCTATTGCAGGCTCTGTAGTAGTTTTATTATGCGGTGGCGGTGTGACAACAATATTGATTTTGAAAAAGAAAAAATAACAAACTTATAGTGTAGCAATACATTCCTTTTCGTCATAGTATGTTTATGGAAAACAAACTAACTTTGATTGAAAGGAGTGTTCTCATGGGTGGATTTTTAGGCGGCTGTAATGATGATAATAATTGCTGGTGGATAATAATTATACTTCTAGTATTATTTTGCTGCTGCGGTGACGGATTAGGAAGTTTATTTGGAGGCTGCGGTTGCAAAAAGGAATGCTGTGAAGATGAAGACGACAATTGCTGGTGGATAATTATTATTCTAGTTGTTCTTTTCTTATGTAATGGCGGTGGAGGCCTATTTGGTGGATGCGGCAATAAACATTGCTGCTAATGCGTAATTTTAAGGCACGCTGAAAAAACATAAATTTTCAGTAGCATAACATGGTTAAAACAGGCAAATACATAGCTTTTGCCTGTTTTTATTATATAATAATGCTTGTACATCATTTCCAATTTAAGAAAGCATAATTTATTATATGCACAAATACGAAATCTTTTTCAATTAATCATAATTTTATATATAAATTTAACGAATTTTGTTTTATAATATATTATAGGTCAAAAACTGCTTGCCACTAAGAAAGGAATAATAAATAAATGCAACTCATTACAGATATTCAGCAGCAAAAAAAGAATAAACAAAGGTATTCAGTTTTTTTAGACGGAGAGTATGCCTTTTCGTTAAGTGATGAGCTTATGCTAAGATTTAATTTAAAAATTGGTGCTCAAGTTGAGAAAGAACAGCTTTCTAGTATGCTTGTAGAGGACGAGTGCAAAGCCGCTTTTAATAAGGGCGTTGATTACATAAGCTATTGTAATAGGACAGTGAAACAGACAAGAGATTATCTTCTTAAAAAAGAATTCTCAGAGGAGAGTATTGATTTTGCAATAGCAAAGCTAGAGGAATATAATTTTCTGAATGATATGCAATATGCAGAAAGTTTTGTTCAAAATAAAAACGCTTCAGCATTAATGGGCAGAGCGGCAATAAAATTTAAGCTAATGCAAAAGGGCATAGAAAAGCAGCTGACAGAGGAGGCACTTGAAGGCTGCTTTGATGAAAAAGCAGAGCTGGCGGCGGCGCAAGCCTTTGTACAAAAAAATGCGAAAAAGTATGAGGCTTTGCCTTTACGGGAAAGAAATATGAAGCTAAGTACTGCACTTGCACGAAGAGGCTTTGGTTGGGATATAGTGAGACAAGCTATAAGCATAGAGGAGGAACAAGATTATGATTAAGGGAATAGGAATAGATATTATAGAGGTGGAGCGCATAGCAAATGCCATTGCCTCTCAAAGCTTTACTAAAAGGGTCTTTACTGAGGGCGAGCAGGAGCTTATTTTAGCTCGAAAAAATGACCCTCAAACAGCAGCGGGCATTTTTGCTGCTAAGGAAGCATGCGCAAAGGCATTGGGCAGAGGCTTTGGCGAAATATTGCACAAGGATATTGAAGTGACGCATAATGAGCTTGGAGCACCTCAAATAGTGCTTTATAATGAAGCGCAGAAGCAATTTGAAAAAATGGGCGGCACACAAATTTTTATTACCTTATCGCATATTAAAGAAACAGCCATTGCAGAGTGTTTAATAGAAGGGTTGGATTAAATTGAAAAAAACAGTGTCTCCCGCTCAAATGCGTGAGATAGAAAAAATTAGCTTTGAAAAAGGTATTTCCTCCAAGGCAGTCATGCGCATAGCAGGTGAAAAGGCAGCAAGCTATGTATTAGAAAACACGCTGCTAAGTCAGAGCGTGCTCGTGGTATGTGGTAGCGGCAATAATGGCGGTGACGGTTTTGTATGCGCCGATATGCTCTCTAAGCAGGGCAGAGAGGCGGACGTGCTTTTTATTGGAGAAACACATAAGCAAAGTGAAGATGCAAAGTATTATTTTGAAAAAGTGCAGCACTTGCTAATTGAAAAAGCGGATAAAAAATATGACTGGATTATAGATGCTATTTTTGGCATTGGTTTTAAAGGCAGTGCGCAAGGCAAAGCAGCAGAGGCAATAAGCTTTATTAACAGCCAACGCTCACTGGGCACAAAGGTACTTGCAATTGATATTCCTTCTGGGTTAGACCCTAATAATGGTTTGGTTACAGGGGAGGCGGTTTGGGCAGATGTGACCATCACTTTTCAATATGAAAAGACAGGACAACTTCTTGGGCAAGGCTTGGATTTATGCGGGAAGCTAATCGTTACAGATATTGGACTTTTAGAGATGCAGGAGGATTGTATTTTTAATCCGGAAGAAAAAGATGTAGCAGAATTATTCCCTAAAAGAAAGAATTTTTCCCACAAAGGCACATATGGACATCTGGGCATACTTGCAGGTAGTAAAGGAATGGAAGGTGCTGGCGCATTGTCTGCGCTTGCCGCATTGCGTAGCGGAGCAGGAAAAGTTAGTCTTGGCGTGCCTGAGTGTTGCATAGATTTTTATAATAATCGTGCCTTTGAAATAATGTGCCAAACTCTGCCGTGCAAAGATGGGCATTTTGCAGCAGATTTTTCTGCGCTTGAAAGCTTTATAAAAGACAAGGATGCAATTATTTTTGGACCCGGAATAGGCAGAAATATTGAAATGGCTGCAATAGTTAAGCATATTATTGAAAAGACTACAGTACCATTAATAATAGATGCAGATGGTTTATATTTTCTTGCAGAAAATGATTTTTTGAATATGCAAAAAAAGCAAGTTATTTTAACGCCGCATTTGGGAGAAATGGCTCGGCTTTGTAATTGCAGCATTTCTGACGTGGAAGAAAATCCAATTGGAATTGCACAAAAATTTGCTAACACAATGAACAATATACTTGTGCTAAAGAGCGCATATAATATTATAGCCTCGCCAAAGCAAACTTTTATTGGCGCATTTGGTTGTGCTGGAATGGCAACAGCAGGCAGCGGCGATGTTTTATCGGGAATCATTGGCGCACTTGCTTGCATTTTGCCATTAGAGCAAGCCGCATTTGCAGGCGCATACATTCATGGTGCAGCGGGAAAAATTGCAGCGGTGCAAAAGAGTGAAACTTCAATGATTGCGTCAGACATTGTTAATTACTTGCCGCAAGTATTTTGTAAATTTAATGGTTAAACTTACATTATTTGTAGATTGCAAAATTAATTGTTTGAACCTATAATAAAAGCACCATAATAAGAAAGGAGGTCATCCAATGGCGGTTAATAAAAAAATTCTTATCTCTTTGCCAGAGGGACTTCTTAATGAATTAGACCAAATTAGCAAGGTGGAAAATAGAAATCGCAGCCAGGTATTGCGAAGTGCTATGCAACAATATATCCTGCAAAAGCATAAGATAGAAATGAGAGAGCGTCTTATGGCAGGTTATCAGGAAATGGCAGAAATAAACCTTGAATGGGCAGAGTTAGCCCTACCTTCTGAAAATATGCTGGAGGCAGCTTTCGATTCAATTTTAACGGAGTGTGATAAAGGGTGATCAAACGCGGAGAAATATATTATGCTGATTTAAGCCCCGTAATAGGCTCAGAACAGGGTGGCATAAGACCCGTATTGATCGTGCAAAATGATGTTGGAAATAAATTCAGCCCTACCATCATTGTTGCAGCTATAACCTCAAAAATAGATAAGGCAAAGCTGCCGACGCACATTGAGCTGGAGGGTACCACTCACGGCTTGACGAAGGACTCGGTAGTGCTACTGGAACAGATACGCACCATAGATAAAAAAAGGCTGAAGGAGCGGCTGGGTGCATTGTCCTTTGAGGCAATGCAAAAGGTAGAAGAAGGGCTGCGTATCAGCTTGGGGTTTGTAGAAATAGATTAATATACGGGAGCTATCGAAAGGTAGCTCCTTTTTTATATATCGCGGGATTTTGGCAAACACTGTTTGCGCCAATGACAAGGTAGGGAACGACGCCCTCGTCGTTCCACAGGACGAAAGCATATTCATATATCCAAATTTATTATTCAAATTATTAATAAATTATAAACTATTTTATATTGTCTTTTTAAGGCTATTTGCATATTGTATTTGACTTCTCAATATGTTAATATAAGGACGATAAAATAATGCATTGGGGGAAAAGGTTTTGAAAAAAATTCTTCTTTTCTTGCGTAATCCTCGTCTTTGGGCAATAGTACTTACTGTTGTTGTATTTTTCTGCTTTTTCAGTTTTCTTATTGAGCAAAACAAGAATGTTTATATGTATCATGACGATTATGGCTATGCTACATTAAGCTATGTTTATTTTGAGCCAAATATTGTGGGGCAGACCTTTAATGCGTCGCAGCTAGTAGATTATTTAGAGCATCACTATACCATGTGGGGCGGACGTGTGCTTAGCTTTGCGCAGGAAATACTTTTATTTAAGGCGGGCACCGATACAATGCGAGTAGTGCAAGCCATTGTCATTGGGCTTATCTTTTTAATCATTTTTCAACTTTCTAGGAAGAATTCCCGTGGCAAGCCCTATTTGATTGCATTGTTTGCCTGTGCACTTTACGGCTTTTTTAGTGAAGGTACAGCCACCTCTGGGCTGTATTGGTATTCTGCCTCCATTGCCTATTTGTTTCCGGTGCTATATTTGATGGCAGGGGGCTATGTCTTCTATAAAATAATGTTTGATGATTCAGGGAAATTTTACACGGTTCAGAAATTTCTTATGCTTCCTGGGGCAATTGTGCTGTTTTTCTTAGCTGGCTTTTCAATGGAGCAAATAGGCGTTGCAGCAGTAGCGTGTGCTGCCGTTATTACTGTGGGTGCGTTTTGGAAATACAAAAAACTGTGGCTGGCAGTTTATAGTGCTCCTGTGCTGGCAGCTGTTATGTGGGGCTGTAATATAATGCTGGTTGCACCTGGTAACATAGCAAGAAGAAATAGCAGCCTTTATACAGCTTATTATGCTTTGCCCTTTAAATGGCAAGTGATTACAAGTGCACGGAATATTGTTGACACCATTTTTTCGCCTGCTAATTTGCTTTTCGCGGTACTTATATTTATTTGTGCAGGAGCAATAGCCTATATCGTTTTGAAAAACATAAAAAATCCTTTCAGTAAGTTTATAAATGGGCTTACAATGGGCTTTAGTGCAGTGCTATTGGGCTGTGCATTATTACCTTCCTTAAATGCAATTTGCTTTAAAAATGACACTTTGCGTTCTGCATTTTTATGGCTCTATGTGTGTCTTGTCACTGTATCGGTTAGTCAATGGCTGCTTTCGCAAAAGAAGCCTGCTGATAAGCTTATATGGTATCTCTTTATAGCGGGCTTGGTTTCCCAAGGCTCTGCGCTTATTTCACCTGTTTATTTTGACCGCTGCACAATCGTTTTTGATATTATTTGGTTCTTAATTGCTGCTCGCTTATTTGCATATTTACTTGATAAAATAGCTTTGCAGGATAATTCAAAGCACTCGGCGGCAGTTAAAATTGCATGGATTTTAGTGCCGGTACTTGTGCTTTCGCTTTTCAATTTGGCGCCGATTTATATGGGCTATAGGCAAAATGCACCAGTAAACGAATACAACAATGAAATGATGCAATTGGCATCGGAAAAAAACAAGTTGGGAATAGAAGTGTTTGATTTGCAGCTTATGAAAATGCCTAACTCCACCTACACTCAAACACAGCCCTATGACAGAGCGCTGATTATGGACTGGATGAAAATATATTATAATATTCCAAAGGATGTTAACTTTGTCTATAGTGACTATGACCAAGCGAAGTTTAAAACTATGCAGGAAAATCTAGTGGCAGAGCAAAAAACTATGTCATTAAGGCATTGAGGTAAAGCACAATGATAAAACGCAGCGTAGAAATCTCGCAACAAAATTTGGAGATTCTGTTTAAAAACCCTCCAAATGAGTATAAGGTATTTCCAATAATGCATAATTTATGTGACCCCGAGGGTGAGCAGGATATACAAAAGAAATTGCAGGAGGCAATTGACTCTGGTGCTGGTGGAATAGTAACCAATACCACATGGAATGATAAAGAATGGGTCAATAAAAAAAGCAATTTAGAGCTGCTTGAAAAGGGCGCGCATTTAGCAAAAGCACAGAGCCTCAATGTTTGGATGTATGATGATTATTGGTATCCAAGCGGCTGGGCAAATGGCTATGCCATAAAGGATAATCCAGAGTATGCCTGCCAAAACATCACTTATATTTTAGAGCAAGGGCAGGGTATCACTGCTATTTCACTATCGAGAGAAATTGATAATTGGGGCTTTTTATATGCTGCGTTTTATAATGTAGATACAGATAATAAGCCCGATTTTTCTGCACCCTTTGAGGTGCAAATAATATATGACGAAATAAATTGCACATCACCTGATGGCAAATGGCTTTTTATGGCGTTTTATATTAAAAGACATTGCGCTGCAGAAGAAGAAAAACAAGAGGCGGCAAAGCATCCTGGCGGCTATCGTGAATATCTAAACTTTTTAAATAAGAATGCAGTTGATAAGTTTATTGAGACTGCACTGGAGCCGGTGGCGGAGCACTTTGGCGCCGACTTTGGAAAGCACTTTGACGCTGTTTTTACAGATGAACCAACGCTTGCTGGACCATATCTTTGCTTTCCGCGCGGAAAGGTGGATTTTAAGGATATTCCTGCACCCTATGGACCAACACTATTTAAAGAATTTCAAGAAAAATGGGGCTATGATTTAAGAGAAAAACTGCCCTATTTATTTATAGAAAATTCAAAGGCGGCTAAAAGAGTTAGACTGCATTACTATCGCACAATTTCAGATATTGCGCTTAGCGTTTTCACTCAAAATGTAGCAGCTTGGTGCAAAGCCCATCAAACCTCTGCCTCAGGACATTTTCTTTTAGAGGAAGGGTTGCTTTACCATGTGGGGTATTATGGCGACTATATGAAGGTAATGAGTGGGCAGGATTACCCTGGCTGTGATGTTCTTTGCGCAGATGCACAAAAGTTTTGGGAAAAGCGTTCAGGCTTTGACACCTCGTGGCTGTTTGCAGGCAAATATCCTTCTTCCGCTTCAAGAATAAAAGGGCATAACATTACCATGATGGAAATCTGCCCGGTAAATTATACCGATAAAATTAATATAAACCCCTTTAAAGAATTTATGGGGCTAACAACCAGTGTTATTTTTACCGGTATTACACATTATAATTCCTATGGCTATAATTATATAAAAGATAATGAGCAGCACAAGCTTTGGAACCAGTACACAGGCAGGCTGCTAATGGTGCTGCGCAATGCGGTCAGCGATTGCCGTCTGGGGGTATATTATCCCATTGCTACCGCACAAAGCTTGTTTACAGGGCAGGCGCTGCAGCCAGAGCCAGCAGTGGATTTAATTCAAGAGGCATATTCTATTGAAAATAAGATGGAGCAGATGGCAAACGATTTATACATTGGCAAACTGGATTTTAATATTTTAACGGAAGAAGCTATTTTAAATGCTGAAATAATGGGCGATAAATTGCAAGCAGCAAAAATGCAGGTTAATGCCTTGATTGTGCCCTTCAATGATTTCCTGCCCCTTGCAGTCGTTAAAAAGTTGCTGGAGTTTGCAAAAAGCGGCGGCAAGGTTTATTTTGTGGACGGTTTGCCCTTGAATGGACTGGACGAATTTGAGGATAAGCAGATATTGGAGCTAAAAAAAGAGCTTTTAGAAAATTGCGGCGTGGTTGCATTAAACGATATACCCTCACTTGCACAAAAGCTGCTGATGGATGTAAACGAGCAACTTACTGTAAAGGGCGAAGGTATTTTTTGCTCCAGATACAGCTTTCTTGGCAAGACGGTTTATTATATTATTAATATTAAAGAACAAAGCCAAGCTGTAACATTTGAAAGTGCACATTATAAAAATATAAAAGTATTTAATCCAATAGATGGTTCTATTTTAGATATTCCCTTGCCTGCAAGCATAGCTATTGAGGGAGAAAGAGGCTTGCTTATTTTCGTGGAATAATAAAAATTAAATGAAATTAAAGGGAAAAAGAAAATGAACAAAGAAGAATTTGAAAAGGAGAAAGTGTCTGTACGTAAGAGCACGAGGACAAACACCAAACAGTTAACAGGTGAACTGGAATCCGAGTACCTCATGGATAAATCAGACATTT
>Ga0118677_10012790_pt1 | contig 12238 bp, 8 predicted proteins | sample AliMusrvi5mmetaG_FD_86154 | JGI IMG/M metagenome (GOLD analysis project Ga0118677, IMG submission 86154)
ACCAAAATCTATTGCAGATCCTGTGCCTTCAGTTAATATACCTTCTGGCGTAGTGCCTTGTAACAATTGATAGCTGACGCCCGGCTGAGAACCGCTGAGTATAATATGGGCGCCTGTGCCACCTACGCAATAGTTGCCGCCACCTGTTACCACGTAAGCAGATGGTAATGGGCTAATGCTGATATTAGCGCTTCCGGCCATATTGCTGGTACAAGGAGCCGTGGCATTTGTCGCGATAACTGTATACGTACCAGCAGAGGTAGCTGAGTCGAAATTAATACCTGAACCGGTACCCGCAATGGCAGCACCCACCGGTGAGCCACTTTTGAACAACTGATAGTTAACGCCTATCTCCGAACCTGATGTGTTAACTACCACACCTCTGCCACCTGCGCAATAACTGCCGCCCCCGCCTACAGTATAGACACCCGGAGCAATACTTTCGCTGATTGTAGCACTGCCACTCATAATATTGCTGCATGATGTAGAAGGATTAACAGCAAGAACTGAATAGGTACCGGCAAGTGTCTGCAATCCAAAATCAACACTTGATCCTGAGCCAAGAACCGGGGCGCTGGGGCCACCGGGGCCTAATAAAGTGTAGCTGATACCGCTACTTCCGAAAGCAACACCCACATGCTGGCCCACGCCACCTGAGCAATAGTTGCCACCACCTGTAACCGCATAGGCAGTAGGTACAGGGAAATTAAATACTGTAACACCGCCTGTCATGTTCAGGTTACAGCCATAGGTAAGATCTGTAGCAATAACAGTATAAGTACCGGTTGCTGTTTCTGATCCAAAATCTAAAGCAACACCTGTACCAGGTACAGGCAAACCCGTTGCTACACCATTATAATATAACTGGTAGCTTGCTGCGAGATCAGAAGCAGGAAGTAGTGTAACATGAGTACCTGTTCCACTTGGGCAGAAACCGCCACCACCGCTCACTGCGTAATTGGTCAGGGAAGGATATTCATAAACAGTAGCTGTACCGCCCATCAATAAATTACATCCTGATGAAATATTTGTAGCTACAACCGTATAAGTACCGGGAGTAGTGAAATTACCATAACTAAGGCCAGACCCTGTGCCTGTAAAACCAGATTACGCGCAGTTGAAAGAGAAATTTCTGGAATCGTCATCGTGAAGCGTGGAAAGGAACCCTGAGCAGGGCCTTCAGTAGGTCAATTCCGTAGCGACCTGCCCAACCCAACCACCCCTCCATCCTGCTGGAACCTCTTCAGAGCGAAGGAGTCTTCAATGAAATCTGTGAGAAAACCGAGACTCGGGCTGGCGGGATTATCCTTTCTGCGAAATGCTCTGCGATATGGGCTTCGCTTGAACGATTTGCGCCTATCGCCCAGGCAATACTGAGCCGTGGGAACGGCGGTATAGCCTGCACAAAGTGCAGCCCAAAGGGCGCTCCTCGTGGGAGAGCGCGGCAATCGAACCCGCGACTTCAGATGAGGACAAAGAAAAACCCACTCCCGATGAAGGAGATGGGTCTTCTGTGAAAAGCCTTAGAATGGGTGCCGCTTGTTACTTCACCTTGACCCAAGTATCGACGCCCTTGTTTGGTAGCGTAGCGGTGAATGTATTTCCCTTGAACTCGAGACAGGGCACTTCAAAGGGGGGAGTGAACTTGATGGATCCGCCGTCACGGGTCACCTTCACGCTCCTGGTGGTGCCCGATAAAGCAAGAACTTTGCCTGTGAGCGGGTCGTTGACAGGGGAGAGGAGTGTTTCCGTGTATGTGGAGCCCGAGAGTTTGTACCGGGAGATGAGCGAAAACGATGAGCTTGTTGGGGTCACGTTCTTGTACATCACAATAACACTTTTATATCCACCGGGAGTCCAGACAATCATGCCGGCAAGATTAGGAGCCTTGATGACCTTCCCGTCTGGAGTCTTGTGCGAGACGAGTTTGTAGTTGCCTTCAATGCCGGTGCTCTCTGCAGCGTTAAGGAGGGTGAAGCTTAGGAGTCCTGAGGTGAGGATGAGGAGGAGTTTCTTCATGGGGTGTATGTGGCTTGTGGTGAGGGGGTTTCTAAAATGGAACGTTACTCCTCTATGCTGTTCTGAATAGAAGAATCTCCACCCTTTAGTGATTCCGTAGCGAACTGCCCAATCCAGCTACCCCACCATTTCGCTGGAACCTCTTCAGAGCGAAGGAGTCCTCAAAGAAATCTGTGAGAAAAGCGAGACTCGGGCTGGCGGGAATTATCCTTTCTGCGAAAGGCTCTGCGATGATGGCTTCGCAACGGGTGAATACGCTGTCTCCCAGGCAATACTGAGCCGTGGGAACGGCGGTATAGCCTGCACAAAGTGCAGCCCGAAGAGCGCTCCTTGTGGGAGCGAGAGCGGCAATCGAACCCGCGACTTCAGATGAGGACAAAGAAAAACCCACCCCCGATGAAAGGGATGGGTCACATTCGGTAGATCCTCGCTGCCTGGAGCATTAAATCGTGCTCTGCTTCCCGTATCCCCTCCTCAACTAGTCTTGCGCTGTCACTGTGCCCCTCTTCATCCTCATCCTCGCTGGGAGCTTTCCAAGCCATGGAACCATCGGATCCATGAACAGGATCCCAGCGTGATGACTCGGGGGCTGACTCAATTACGAAATCGATGTCTTCGTCTTCCGACTCACCTGTCAGCTCATGACGTGCAAGATTGCATTCTTCCCTAGAAACCGAGATTGAGGTGTTTCCATAAATCAGCCGCAATTCGGTAGCACGTCTAAAAACCATATCAGGACAAACCGTGCCGATAGCTTCCATGTTTATAATAATGGCACCTTGTTTGAGGGGGTTTGTTTTCATAGGGGTTAGTCATCCTTTTCCTCTTTTCTCTTTTTTGCGAGAGAAAATATGATGACACCTCCAGTGTCCGCATTCCCGTAGCAATTCCTTCGCTGCTTGGGAAATCCAGCTACCCCACCATCATACTGGAACCTCTTCAGAGCGAAGGAGTCTTCAAAGAAATCTGTGAGAAAACCGAGACTCGGGCTGGCGGGATTCAGACAAAAGAAAAACCCATCATCCGATGAAGAGGATGGGTCTTCGGTGTCAGTCTGAAAGTTTTAAGCAGTCTTCTTCCTACGCATCACCATCAGCAATCCGAGTGCTTCAATGCAGAAGAGTGCGTAGGGGGAGGGTTTGGGGATTGCTAAGAGATTAGAGAATCTCTTACGCAATGCTCTGCCGCAGCCAAACCACTTTCATAAGCACCACGCATCGTTGCGGGATAATCTTTAGATACTGCCTCACCAGCAAAAAAGAGCGTTCCTCCAAGAGGCCTTCCAAGAGCAACCCGATCTTTGGGCGTGGCACCGACACCCATGAAAGAGTAGGCCCCCAGTGAATGGGGATCATGTCCCCATCTTGAGACTAGGATATCTTTTGGCGGAGGGACTTTCATTCCCAAAGCAGATGAGAGGGCTTTGGTGGCGGCTTTTGCGATCTCGCCATCACTCATGGATTCGACGGCATAGGCCGCATCAGCCGCATTGAAAGCAACGAGTACTGGTTCACCCGTGAATGGGAAAAGGTTGACCCACTCGGCCCACTCTTTTCCATTGGATCCCCCATTCCAGTCGAATAGATGCAAATCCTTGTTCCAAAAAACCTCATCATACAATAGGGCAGTTTTTTGATAGTTCCCAAAGCCGATCCTCTTGATGGCTGAGTTCTTATCTTCCGGCAGGGAGGGTTCGAAAGCAATCGATCCACTTTTCAGGATTCCAAGCGGTACCGTTAGGATTAATTTTTTGGCAGTCACTTCAAGTCCCTGTTGGGTTGAGACATGAACTCCCATACTGTCATGGGCAACGCGATGGACTGTCTGTCCAAAGCGTATGTCCTGACCTTTCGCCAATGGTTCAAAAATCGTGTCGAGGCCACCGTTGATGAACGCGTCCCCTCCGATAAGTTCTTTTCCCTCATCCCACCACTGTGCGGAAAGTTGCTCCATGCTGGCGGCGAACTCATGTTCTATTTCCGTATGAGCTCGGAAATCAAGATGGGCTATTTCCTCGGGTGACCAGGAGAGTGCTTTTTCAGCGGCTCTGAAAGCGTCCCTAAATGGTAAATCCGTGTATTGTTTTTGTGCCCAAGAGTTAGCTGATTTGAGGTTTTTTTTGAAGTCTCTACGGATCTTGAGCATCTCCTCCTTTGAAATTACGGAGCCTCCGGAGTTAAAAACGATCGAGTTGTCATAATCGAATGGCATCAGAGGAAACCCGGCTTGTCGGGCAAGTCCTGAAATTGGATTTTCAGAGATGCCGTGAATCCAACTCGCGCCCATATCAACCGGGGTTTTACCAAGCCAATCCTTTCTGGACCACACGCGCCCGCCAACTCTTTCGCTAGCTTCAAGAATCACGACTTTCCACCCCCTCTTGCGAAGATAATCCGCTGCGGCCAATCCGGAAACACCGGCGCCGACAACGATGCAATCCGTTGAGTATGATGAGCCGTGGGATTTGTTAAGAAACATCGCTGTAACGGCCCCCCCGCACAACTTGACGAACTGCCGTCTTTTTAAATGCTTCATCACACGATCTGAATGAGAAACAAAAACTCAGGCAAGATGCGATCGCATAACTTTTAATGATTTATATCCTTTATCCCTACAATGTCCGCATCCCCGTAGCAATTCCTTTTGCTCTTTGCCCACCCCAACTACCCCACCATCCCGCTGAAACCACTTCAGAAAGAAGGAGTCCTCAAAAAAAACCGAGACTCGGGCTGGCGGGATTCGAACCACATCCAAGCTGTAACCCATTGAGCTGCGAAGCCTCATTCTGCCTACCTCTACAGTCTTCTGAATGCTTCCGATGAGATTTCACATATTCTCGTAGGAGATTCGTAGCGATTTGATTCTTCGTGGATTCGTAGTGAATTGGATTCTCAGAGTCTCCGCTAAAAGCTGAGAGAGACTGTTCAGAATCAATGAGTTCCATCTACTCTCCGTCAGTAGAAGCTGTCGGGTACAGCACCCACTCATAGAAATCACAGGGATTTGCTGTAACCTCTTCGATTCGACGTGGTTCTCCGTAGAAGCCCATAGAATCAGCATCTGCAGACGCTGTAACCTCTTCAGAATCACAGTGGGAATCTTTCGGAGATACCAGTGGCACCTCTCTCTGAGGCAGCCACCATTGTGGTATGGCAAAGCAGCTCAAAGACTTTAACGGACACATCGAATCCGTCAAACCACCACGATTTGCTGAAGACCGAAAGGTCTGGGTTCTGATGGTGAAAGAGAATGGTCGATGGACAGCGGTTGTCTCCAAAGACGAAGAGAGAATCAAAGCCCACTACCAGCTCATCGAATCAAAGCGGATAGCTCAATCCATCAACACCACCATCCAATCGACGAGTCTATCAGCTTCGAAGGTTCGATTGGCTGAATATGCCTACTCGTTGTTGGAAAGACATTCTACCGATGAAGAGATGCTACTCAAAGCTGTTGAACTCTTCAGCCAGCGTCAGCATCAACTTCAATCACCACTCGTATCGGATTGCGTTGATAAATTCATGTTGAAGCAACGGAAACGGAATCTCTCATCGGCAACGCTGAAGGACTACCACTTCCTACTCAAAGAGGTGAAAGAGACCTTCGATGGAAAGAGAATCCGAGAGGTGACTCCATCGATGTGGACAAGGTTCATCGAAGCAAAGCCACATCCAGTGACCCAGAGAGCTCGATTCATCTACGTCAAAAGTTTTCTGAACTTCTGTGTGGGAAAGAACAATCCCGAAGCCACTGAGAATCCTTGGTTGGATTCAGTCCCACTCTACTGGGAAGCACCGAAGACGGAGGTAGCTGAGATTGCTTCCTACACCTACACCGATGTTGTCGAGTTGCTAAAGAGAGCCAATCAGAATGGGACACTCGGTTATCACGTGATGAGACTCTTCTCGATGATGAGGACTGAAGAGTACGAACGGTTCATTGAGATTGGAGGATCAACGGTGAAGACCAACCGATTCATCGACCTGGAGAACGGACGAATCACCATCAACAACCTCATCTACAAGAAAAGAGGACAGTCAGAACACAGAGGTCGGTACTACACCGAACTGCCAACGGCTTTCAAAGAGTGGTTGGAATACTTCCGAGACAACGACACCGACCTTTCGATTACGATGAAGACAACGGCAAAGATGAGAAGGAAGTCACCGAATCCCAAAGACCGAATCAGCAACATCCTTCGTCATTCAGCCATCACCTTCCATTCCATTCGATTCTCAGACCCTCTACGGACCTCCTACATTGGTGGTAACAGCGTTGGAATCATCACCAATCATTACCTCAATATGAATATCCCTAAAGTGGATGCTGAGTCCTTCTACGAACTGACACCAACCAAAGCAAAGGAGTTGGGGATAATATGAAAAAGATGGTGAATCTCATCGTTTTGTTGGGAGATCTTCGGTTTTCACCGTTCAGAGATGTAGGGGACCTGTAGGGAGAAGGGTGCTATGCTATGTTGTCCCTTCGTTGTAGCGGAATAGTGGCACCCACACACAGAGATGGGGATAGATGGGGTATTGAGTCATCATACTTTTGATATAGGGGTGTATTCACCTTAAAAGTATGACACCGCCACCCTATCAACTACTAATCTATAACATTCAGTATATTGAATAATATAAAAGATATGCTATTATTGATTACCCCATCTTTTCTATTATCTAATCAGTAATAGAGATATCTTTATCTATTAGGAGGGTTGATATATTTTCACTATGTGGTTAAATATATACAAATAAACCAATCTACATATTGAATAATTGGTAGAAACAGTTAGATCCGACCGCACCGTTAAAATGGAGGTCCTTATAGAAGGATAAATAAACGGAAACTGATACAACAACAAAATCGACCGATACAACCGACCGTTACTTACAGAAATGTAGGGACTAAGTGATTGCGAAACGGATTTACAGAGTAACCGATAATCCGTACCACCTAATTCAAAGAGCAGTGATCACCCTTCATACAACTCACACTATGCATTGAGTGCTTTGAAAGAAAAGTCCTTCCATTATATAGGGGGACTATACCTTCACCAATCTTCACTGTCATTGAGTATATCTTCTATTAAAGAGTTCTTTAAAAAATATTTATCCGTTGGATTATATCCTACGGGTTTTTGAAAAAGCGTTAGCTTTTATTCTTGCACAAGAAAACTGGTAATTTTTAAGCAACATGAATAATAAGCAGGACGCGCCGGCAGGCGTGGACTGGACTTATTTGTTGCGTGGGTATACCAGTACCTCTTGTGCAGATATTGTTTCGGTTCCACGCTTTTTTAATTTATAAAATTTCATTAGAAATAATGCTAAAACAAAAAAATGAAAATACACTTTACTCACCTTATCCAGAAGGCAACAATATTGATAATATTTCTTGCTGCAATTGTAACTACACAAACCTTTGCAGGAATTGTTGATACTTCAACTGCAAAAACGGTTGCAAAAAATTTCTTTTATGAAATGGCATCTTCAAAAAGAGTTTTGGATTATTCAACATTACAGCTAACCCTTGCCCAATCAAGAGTTGAAAATTCTGATACCATTTATTATGTTTACAATATTACAAGTGGAGGTTGGATTATTGTTTCAGCTGAAAGCAATGTGGTTCCTATCCTTGCTTATAATCTTCAAGGTTCTTATTCAAATGTTGATCCTCCACCCGCTTTTGTTGAATGGATGAGCAATTATAAAGATCAAATTCTTTTTGTAAAGCAAAATAATATTAGAGCCGATAGCTCAATTGCAAATAAGTGGGCAAATTATTCTAATGTATCAAATGCTCGAATAAGTAGTATTCAAAGTGTCGGTCCTTTGCTGACTACTACTTGGGATCAATCACCTTATTATAATAATTTATGTCCGGGAGGAAGTGTTACTGGTTGTGTAGCCACTGCGATGGGGCAAATAATGAGGTATTGGGGTTATGATTATGGCTTATACTTCCCATCACAGGGAATTGGAAGTCATACTGATAATGATGCAAATACAATATCTAATTATGGTTATTTGACAGCAAATTTTTGTTCAGCTAATTATGACTGGGCAAATATGCCAGCAACATTATCATCAGGCAGTACTCAAGCTCAAAAAAATGCCATTTCAACTTTACTTTATCATTGTGGTATAAGTGTCGATATGGAATATAGTCCGACTGAAAGTGGAACTCAGACATCATATGTCCCAAATGCATTAATAAATTATTTCGGCTATTCATCGAGTGCAACATACTATGATGAAAGCACCTATTCGGGTGATTGGCAAGCTTTACTGACAAGCGAATTAGATGCGCAAAGGCCAATAGAATATTGCGGAATAGATTATACACAATCTCCAGTAGCCGGACATGCTTTTGTATGCGATGGTTATTCGACAACTGATTATTTTCATTTTAATTGGGGCTGGGGCTCTTCGTCATATAATAGTTATTGTTATTTAAATAGCCTTATCCCTAATAGTTCATCATATAATTTTGCATCAGATCAGGGCGCTGTTGTTTATATTGTTCCTGGTGCCTATATGGCAATGAATAGTAATTTTTCTTTAACACCAAACCCAATTGTGCAAGGACAATCTTTAAGTGTTTCTGTTACTCTTAGAGATGATGGAGTTGAAGATTATAGTGGTGATTTATATTTAGGATTATTTGATCAATACGATAATTTGATTGAGATTATTGAAACAATAAATGGAGTAAATCAAATAGCCCAAACTTACAGCACATATAACTTTTCTACAAATAATATCACTGCAACACCCGGGAATTATAACTTAAAAGTCTTTTATTCAAATAATGGATGTTGGATATTAGCTCCTGAAACTGCTTATCAATATTCAAATCCTTTCCCAGTTCAGGTAATCGCTAATCAACCTATAACTGCAAATTTTTCTGCCACACCAACAACAATATGTATTGGAAATACTGTAAATTTCACAGACCTTACAACTGGCAACCCAACAAGTTGGGCATGGAATTTCGGTGATGGCAATACATCTACATCATCCAATCCATCACATGTCTATTCAACAGCAGGCACATTCACTGTTTCTCTGACCGTTTCTAATGGAACGAATAATGATTCTTATTCAATTAATAATTTAATCACAGTTAATTCTGTTCCCTCCATAGCAGCCACTCCAACAGGCACAACATCTCTTTGTCCAAATCCAGCTAATACAAATTATACAACTAATGGTGCAACAAATGCGACTTCGTATGTTTGGAGTATTTCACCTTCTGGTGCAGGAACCATAAACGGAACAGGTACAACATCAATTGTTGATTGGAATAATACTTATACTGGCACAGCATCAATTTCTGTTTATGGTGTAAATAATTGCGGAATTGGTACATGGTCAAATGCATTAAGTGTGACAATTAATTCTCTGCCACCTCAACCAATAATTACAGTAAATGGGAGTATTCTTACTTCAACTGCAGCAAGTATATATCAGTGGTATTATAATGGCAATATAATTACTGGGGCTACCTCTCAATCCTATACTGCAACACAAAACGGTTCCTATTATGTTGTGGTTACAAATTCATCCGGATGCAGCAATACATCGGCAGCTTACAGTTATAATACAACTTCAGCGCTACCCTTCGTTCCTGAATTATATTCTACAGCAGGTGATTATTTTGTTAATGGCAATTTCGCTTTGGAATGGTCAATTGGTGAAAGTATAATTGAAACAAATACCGGAACAAATAATACAATTACACAAGGTTTTCATCAAAATCGTTACGTAATTACATCAATTAACGAAATTGCAGATGATAATTATTCAATAACAGTTTATCCAAATCCAACATCAGACAATATCACGATTGATTTTCTTATTAAAAACACAGAGACTCTAAAACTTAAATTAATAGATGCGCAAGGTAAATTATTGATAAATGATAAGATAAAATCAGAAGAAAAAACAAAAACTCTAAATCTTCAAAATATCTCTAAAGGTATTTATTTGTTGAACTTTTACAATGTGCACGGCAAATTAATAAAATCATTTAAAATTGAAAAAATAAATTAAACATAAAACACAAATAACATGAAAAGATTACTCTTTACTACAGTTTTCGCATTGCTGTTTTCAGCAATCATTTTTGCACAGGTTCCGCAAGCCTTCAAGTACCAGGCAATCGCAAGGGATTTAAGCGGCAATGTTTTGGCAAGCCAAAACATTTCATTGCGGATAAATATCTTGCAAGGCAGCCCCACAGGGCCTTCTGTTTATTGCGAAACGCACAGTGTTACCTCAAACAGCTATGGTTTGATGAATCTTGAAATAGGAAATGGCACTTATGTTTCAGGCAATTTTGCTGGCATCACATGGGTTTCCGGAACCTATTATGTAAAAATTGAAATGGACGCAACAGGCGGCACATCTTATGTTCCAATGGGAACATCCCAATTGTTGAGTGTGCCTTATGCACTTTATGCAGGAACTGCCACAAGTGGCATGAATGGTCCAACAGGTCCCACGGGAGCAGCAGGAACTAATGGAGTTACAGGACCTACTGGTATGGCAGGAACTAATGGAATTACCGGAGCAACTGGACCATCAGGTGGTCCGATTGGTCCGACTGGTGCGACAGGAGCTACCGGTCCTTCAGGAACAACGGGAGCAACTGGACCGTCTGGAGCTAATGGAATATCTGGTGTTACAGGTGCAACAGGAGTGACAGGGGCTACTGGCGCATCAGGTGCCAGTATTCAATCAGGGTTTCAAATATTTTCATCTTCTGGTACATTTACAATACCAACTGGGGTAACACAACTAATAGTTGAAGTATGGGGAGCCGGTGCAGGTGGTTCTGCTGGTGATGGTACTTCTAATTCTGGGTCAGGTGGTGGTGGTGGTGGATATGGTAAAGGTTATTTTACTGTAAGTGGTGGTCAAATTTATACTGTTACTATTGGCACAGGTGGTAATGCAGGTATATATCAGTCTTCAAATCCAACAGTAGGTGGGACTTCAAGTTTTGGTTCATTAATATATGCATCAGGAGGAAATCCATTTAGTGGAGGATGTTGTAATTCAGGTGGCTCAAGTAATGGTTTAATACATGAGGATGGAGGTTCTGGAGGTACATACGGAAGTGGAGCAGGTAATTCCGGTGGTCCTCTTGGTACTTTTGGAACTGGAGGTACAGGGGGTCACTTGTCTACCAGTGGTAATCCTGGCCTAAATGGAATGGTGATCGTTTATTGGTAACGTAAATATTAATATTAATTGAAATCCTGAAAGAACCTACCTTCCAGGATTTTGCTGTTGAATATAGTTTACAATTATAAACTTTAATCTTTTATTTTAATTATTTTGTATACTTTTATCAGGGTTTATTTAATATTTTAGTATCTTTGCAAACAATATAAAATGGAAATACTAAAAATATAAAATGGAATCAATAATTGAAAGAATATTAATTCAGCTTAAAGCAAATGTTCCTCATGTTATTCATGTAAAAGGAGGAATTAATTACAAAAAAATAGAAATAACTTTTCGATACCATCCATTGCCGTCAGACATAGAAATTACTGTTGGCTTTCGTACAATCGCTGGTATAAAAGCAAGTGAACTGTTTAAATTACCAAAGACTGGTTTTGCAAAGTATATTGCTTCTGATGCAAAGCTTATAAATTTTATAAATATAAAATCTCCAGCAACTGAAAATACTATCTTTGAAATGCTTGAACTAGAATGTATTTCTAATATTGATTTTGAGTTATCTGCCGAAGAACCAGAAGTAACTTTCATCAAATAAATATTTACAGCAAATTGTCAGTCGGTCTATTTTTGCATCTGTCGCATAATAAGATTTTTAATTGAAATTAATAAATGAAGTTTCATTTTCACTATAAAAAAAAAGGATAAAACTGAGAAGCCAATAATTATGGATAATTAAGAATTTAAAAAAATGGCAAGTGAAACGTTAATGGAACATTTTGCAAAAGTTCGGACTAATTTAATATCTCTATCTGATCATCTTGGAATTGCTAAACATGGTGATATTAAAGGAACAGGAAGAGAGGCATTAATAAATCAGTTTTTAAAAGCAAATTTACCTTCACAAGTCGACTTCTACACAGGTGAAATAATAGATAAAAATAATTTCACAAGCGGTCAAATTGATATTATTGTGCAATCTTTTTCATCACCCAAAATTCATTTAATAAATGACTTGAAAA
>Ga0118677_10012792_pt1 | contig 12237 bp, 10 predicted proteins | sample AliMusrvi5mmetaG_FD_86154 | JGI IMG/M metagenome (GOLD analysis project Ga0118677, IMG submission 86154)
TGCGGGCATTCTCATAAATACGCACCGACTCCGTGACCTCGGCTACCACATCCGCCACGCTGCCAAAAGGCAGCGTCTGCTGATTATCAATGGAGCCATGGAACACAATCCGCTGGCCAAAGTCACGCACCAATCCCTCCCGCTCCATCCCCGGGCAGCGCCACTGAATGGGATTGAGGACCTCAATGCCGACCTTGTCCACCAAATCGGGCAGGAACGCGCGCGCCGCTCCGTCCGTATGATACATGATATGCACGCCATGTTCTCGGCCCAGGTCCGCCATCCGAATCTGGTTCGGGAGCAGAAACCGGCGATAGGTTTGGAGGCTGATCAACGGCCCGGTCTGGCCGCCCAGGTCTTCCGCCACCCAGGTCGTGTCTATCCTGCCTTTCCCGGCCTCGAACAGCCGCCGGTGATACTCGAAAGAGAAATCGAAGATGTGGCCCAGAATGGCCTCCGCAATCTCTGGGGCCGCCGCCAGGTCCGCGAACGCCTGCTCCAGGCCGCGCAGATGCCCATACAACAGGAACGGCTCGAAGCACCCACCATGCACCGGATAGAAACCATCCGCTGCCTCGACGGCACCCATAATGGCGCTGAAGTCAAAGTCGTCGGAGTTCGGCCAGCGATGGCGATGCACATCCTCCACGGTCTGCGCCACTGCCAGCGGAGGATGGCTGGGCTCCTTATAACAGCCGGTGCCGTAATCTATGTGCTGCCACCGGACGCCCCACATGTCGGCCTGCGAATCATCCGGGTGGTGGGACAACGTCCATTGGGGCTTGACCGTGATGCGCCCGTCCACGTGCAGCTTCCGCCACAGCGCCCTTTCATCAGCGCAGTCAAGTTCCTTGAGCAGTCTTGCAGTTACTTCCGGCGTGGCGGCCCAGTCCACCGGAATCCGGTCGGGCTCCTTGCCCGCGAGAATTGCCAGCCACCGCTCTCGGGGTGTCATGGGCCGGCTGTTTACTTCTAGGCTGCTAGTCATGTTATCTGGTCGAGGAATAAGGGAACCAGGTTCACCGTCGCAGCCTCACGCCTTCGGAAATGTCCGGCGCAAGTCGCTCCACTGTGACGGTCTCGCCCAGGACCGGCATATTGCGGGAAACGGCGATGGGAACCGCTTTGCCAGGCAGCACGGCCGGAGCCTCCGGCGCTTCGGCGGCGGAATGAAGGGCGAATGCGACGGCGACGAAGAGACCCGCAAGAATGCGGAAAAGAAAGGCGCGGGAGCTCGGCTTCAATGGTTCAACCTTCATCTCATTGGTTTTCGTCGACGGTACTGAACAGCCGTGCTCGGGGTCAATCTCCGATGAAGTTCCATGCGCAGCTCGTTGCGGCGGGAGGGCAAGCCCATGAGCGGCAGGATCGGCGGCTATGTCTATTCGTGGTTCAATGGTCGACTGCACTGGCCCCGCTATGTTGTTCCCAAACGGGCCGCCACCAAGGCCTGGAGCGAGCATCAGTCCCTGACCGGAGAACAGCGGGACGCTTGATACGCCGAGGCGGCGAAGACCAAATTACGAGACACCCCTCAAACCTCCAGCGTCCCCCTGTCGGTGGCAGGCGTGGCCTCCCAGCCACGTGGGCAGCATTGGTTTGCTCCGCTGGTCGTCTAGCTTCGCGCGCATCCGCCGAAACGCCTACCTCCGGGAACTCTGGCTCGAACCGCCGCTGGGGCGCGGCATTCTCATCCGCCCGCCCCGAAGATTCCCCATTCCCGGCCATACGCCATGAGGCTGCGGTCGTCATGCAAATCCAATTTCTTCCGCAGGCTCTTCCGGTGGCTGGCGACCGTCTCTGCGGAGATGCCCAGGCGTTTGGCGATTTCCAGGTCGCTCTGCCCTTCCGTTAAGCAACTTAGCACCGAGAGTTCACGATTAGTGAGCAGCTTCTGAAAAGCCTCCGGCTGCGTCAACCACTCCTCTTTGATCCTCTCGAACGACGGGCTGAGGAAGCGGCCCCCACCCGCCACGAGGTGAATGACCTTGCTCAACAGCCCCAGATCCAAAGTCTTGTCGATGAGCCCCTGCACCCCGGCTTGTCCGGCTCGCCAGGCCGTATGCGGATCGACCCGCCCCGTCATGATGATCACTCGGGTCTCCGGCAATCCGTCCAGCAGCCGTTTCGCCAACGTAAGGCCGTCGCCGTCAGACATTTCAACATCCACCAACGCCAGATCCGGGCGCTTCGCCGCGCACAGTTCCCAGCCCTGGTTGCCGCTCGGGGCATAGCCATCAACCCGCAAGGCAAGGTTCAGTTCCAGCCACGACCCCAGCATATGGGCGAAGAGCGTCTCATCGTCAATGATCACGACCCGAATGGGTCCGCCAGCAGAGGAATTCATACTAAGAGGAGCAGTTCAACCAGTATAGTAGAGAGGGAAGCAGCGGTCATTGGTCTCAGAACCTCTCATTCCGTTGCTTTCCTCTCCACCCTTCTGGTTTCATTGTTTCAATTGCCAAAGCCAGCGCCGACTGCCAACGGCGACTTCTTGAGTTAGCACTCCGGAAACAGCACCCGGATCACTCTGATCGCTCGCTGTGCTAGTAATAATCTGGTCCCGACGCGGGAGAAAGTCAACTTACTGAGGAGGATGTTTGAGCGGACTGACGTCCGCTGCTACTTCCCAAAGCTGCCGAGGCTTCTCCCTCTCCCCTTCCGAAGTGGCTGGGGTGAGGGGTTGCTCCGTGTTTTGGATGTCCTCCCAGGTATCGAGTTGGGCCACCGTTTGAGCGCGCCGCTCTTGAGCCTTGAGGCCCTGCCGCTGGGCTTCCCGATGCAGGGTGCAGCGGGTCAGGTCCAAACCCAGACGCTCGGCGACCAGCCCCGCTTGTTCCGGCGGCATTTTGCTGACCAGCAGCGCCGAGATCTTCTGCAGGTAAGGAGATGCCGGGGCTTGGCGGCCTAAGGGAAACGTGAAACGTGAAACGTGAAGGGAATAGCCGAAGGCCGAGAGCGGATGGGAGTCATGGTAACTGGACCTGTCCGGAGGCTTCGAGGGCGTCAACTCTGCACCGGCCGCTCAGAACTCGTTGGCTCCTTGCGGTGCGGCGCGCGCGGAGCTTCGAAGGGGATGGTTCAGTCTGGTACTCGCTCCTTGCCTTACAACTCAAGATGACCTATCAAACTGTCCATGAGTCTTGTTGTGGCGACTCCGATTGTGGCCGGGGCGCCGGGCCTCGAAGCCAAGACCTACGCCAAAGTGGATCGGCGGCTGATTCCTTTTCTCTTCCTCTGCTACATCCTCGCCTACCTCGACCGGGTGAATCTGGGATTTGCAAAACTCCAGATGCTTCAGGACCTCTCATTGAGCGACGCGGCTTTCGGCGCCGGCGCGGGCATCTTCTTCGCCGGCTATTTCCTGTTCGAGGTTCCCAGCAACCTTCTGTTGAAGAAATTCGGCGCCCGGACCTGGATCACCCGGATCATGGTTTCGTGGGGAATCCTTGCCTCGGCGATGATGTGGGTCAGAAGCGAATGGTCGTTCTACGCGATGCGCTTCCTGCTGGGTGTGGCCGAGGCCGGCTTCTTCCCGGGGATCATTTTCTACCTGACCCTCTGGTATCCGTCGAGGCTGCGCTCCACTCGGACCGCGTGGTTTGTCTCGGCCGTTGCCGTGGCTGGCGTAGTCGGCAGCCCCATCTCCGGCCTGCTCATGGAGGGGCTCTCCGGCACCCTTGGCCTGGCCGGCTGGCAGTGGCTGTTTCTGGCGGAGGGGCTCCCCTCCATCTTCGTTGGCATCTGGGTTTGGTTTTACCTGGACAGCAACATCGCCCAGGCAAAGTGGTTGGGGGCGGAGGAGAAAGCCTTGCTCATTCGAAACCTCGATGCCGAGGATCGGCAAAAGCATCAATTCCGGCTCCTCGATGCCTTCAAGAGCGGCCGGGTCTATGCCCTATGCTTCATCTACTTCACGCTCATGATCGGGCTGTATGGCATTTCGTTCTGGCTGCCATCAATCGTCGAGGACATGGGCGTCAAAGGCTACCTCAAGGTTGGTCTGGTTACCGCCATTCCCTACGCCGTGGCGGTGGTGGGCATGATTCTCCTGAGCCGGAGTTCCGACCGCACCGGTGAGCGCCGGCTGCATTACGTGTGCAATGTTATCGCCGGCAGCCTGGGCCTGGCCTTGAGCGCCGCGTTCAGAAGCCATCCCGTCCTGGCAATCCTCTTCCTGGCGATTGGCACGCTCGGCGTCATCGGATCCATGCCCATCTTCTGGCCTGTCCCCTCGGCCTTTCTGGCTGCAACGGCTGCCGCCGCCGGCATCGGTATCGTGAATTCCGTCGGGAACCTGGGCGGCTACATCGGCCCCAACATCCCAGTGTGGATGAAAGGCGTTTCAGCCGACCCTTCGGTCTCCCTCTACGTCATCGCCGGGGCTCTGCTCATGGGCGCCCTGGTCGCCTTCATCGCCATACCGGGCAATCCTCCGAGGTCGGCGCGCTGACCGGGGGCAGGCCCGTCGGAGCGCTGAACTCAAATTTACTTCAGGTGCTGCTTCACCCACGCCAGGGCATCGGGCACATAGATTTCCCCCAGCCGGTGGCCCTTGTCATACCAGATCAGCTTCGTGTTGGGCGTCTCAATGTAGGAATGGTACGACGCCTCCACCCTCGCAGCGACACCCATTCCGTCCTGCCGGCCCATGAGCATGAGGAACGGGCGCTGGCCGATGCCCCAACTGTAATCTACCGGCGACGCCGGGCCATAACCGATGCTCAGCAACGGCGGCACACAGACCACCGCCGTCGTGATGCGCGGCTCGACGGCCATCAGGTAGAAGGCGTCCATGCCGCCCATGCTGTAGCCCACCAGGCCGACGCTGTTGGTGTCCACCAAACCGCGTTCGTAAATGAAATCGAGCGCGCGGCGGTAATCCTTGATCGTCTGCATGGAGATCTCCGCGTAGGTGAAGTAGTTGCGGCGGGGCGGCGCCTTCGGATCGTCGAACGCGTTGACGTGCTGGTAGTCAATCTCGTTGCTGCGCTCGCCGTGCGTGGCGGCGTCCAGGGCGAGCGTCGCGTAACCCGCGTCCAGCAGCGCCTTCCGCATCAGGCCGCCGTTGACGAAGTTGTCGTCCTGGTACCAGTCCTCCTTGCCGCCGGACCAGCCGTGGAGCAGCAGCACCAGCCGCCAGGGCCTTTGGTTCGTGCTCGGGAACTCGATGAGTCCGGGCACGAGGAAGCCCTGCGCGCCCCGGAAGACGATCTTCTGCCGCAACCCACCCCCCTGCTTCCAATCCCGGACGATGCGACCCTCCAGCGGAATGCTCTTGTCATAGTCGAAGAAAGGCAGCCGTGCCTTGAAGGCCTCCTCGCTGATGCGCGGATAGGCGTTCGTCTCCTCGGAGCGGGCCGGCAGGGCCGAAGCGATAACGAGGCCGCCGAGAATCAGCCAGGTTATAAACCGGCTGGGGCTGAAGCGGGACATTCCGCGAACAAAGACTGGACGAAGGAAGGTGCGCATGGCCGAAAAGATACCGAAACGGTTACCCGGACGCAACCGAACGTCGTCCAGCAATCAGCCCGGCTCATGGGGAATCTCTAATTGCTACCGCCCGCGCGAATGGTAGTCTAACCTGGACATGTCCGGGCACCTTGGCCGCGACCAATTGATTCGTGTGGCTGCTCTTGCCGCGCCGCTCCTCCTGTTAATAGGGAACGAGCCATGCAGCGCCGCGTTGGCAGGCGAGTCCCGAGATGCTTCTCCCTTCGTGGTCCGCTCCTGGCAGGTCGAGGATGGTCTGCCTCACAACTCCGTCAATGCGATCTTACAGACCCGAGACGGGTATCTGTGGCTGGCGACCGATGATGGGCTGGCCCGGTTTGACGGTGTCCGCTTCACGGTATTCGGCCTGCGAGAAGGGCTGCCGAGTCTGCAAGTGCTGGCGCTGCTGGAAGATCGGAACGGGGCGCTGTGGATTGGAACCAGCCGGGGGCTGAGCCGGCTGCAGAATGGGCAGTTCGACACCTGGACGACGAAAGACGGTCTGGCCGGCAACGAAGTGACTACTTTAGTGCAGGACCAGGAGGGGTCGATTTGGGCCGGCACAGTGACCGGGTTGGGCCGATGGCGCAATGGCCAGTTCACCTCTTTCGGCAAAGCAGAGGGACTCAATGACAAGCGGGTCAGAGCACTGGCCGCAAACAGGAAGGGCGGCATCTGGGCCTCAATGATCTATGAATGGCTCTTTCAATGGGATGGAAGCCGGTTTGTGATGATGGACCGGCGGCAAGCCATGCCGGAGGCCCCCCCGAACTGCCTGCTGCAAGACCGGGGCGGTCGTCTCTGGGCGGGCACGGCCCGAGGCACCATATTCTGCCTTGAAAACGGCCAATGGCGGCGATATGGGCGCGAGCAAGGTTTGCCAGCAACCCCGGTCGTGCAGTTAATTGAGGGGGCAGACGGCACCCTGTGGGCAGCCTTGGGCGGTGGCGGCCTTTTTTCACTGACAAAGGGCGGCTCGCCCGAGGTTTGGCGGAAAGCGGATTTCCCAAAAGAGGGCGTCGTCTCTCTTCTCGAAGATCAAGAGAAGAATCTCTGGGTGGGCACCCGCGCGCAAGGGGTGACCCGCCTGAAGCCAAAGCGAATATCTATCCTTCCCATCCAGTTGGGGGACGCTCAAGCTGCGCCCAGAACGATGGCACAAACCCCGGACGGCGTGCTCTGGGTCGGAACCAGCAGCCACGGGTTATTTCGCATTCAGGATGGCAAGCTAGACCCATTTCTGCGCGATGCACCCGTTCGGGACTTTCCCTATGTTAGCGCCGTTCTGGCCACCAGGGACGGCAGCTTGTGGTGGGGTACAGGGCCCGCGCTCTTCCAGTGGAAAGAAGGCAAGCTGGTATCCGCCTACACGAACGAATTCAGGTCCTGGCTGCGAGAAGATCGCATCCGGGTGTTGAGTGAGGACCAGGACGGCGGGATCTGGCTGGGAACCCAAAACGGCCAACTCAGAGTGCTGCGGGCGGGGCAATTCATCGCCCTCACCAACTGGCAGTCAGCAGTGCCGCTGACCGCGCTGTTGCGGCAGGCCGATGGCACGCTACTCGTGGGCACCTACGGTAACGGCGTCATCTGCGTCCGTGACGGGAAATGCTCGCCCCTGATAGTTCAGAACTCTCAGCAGATGCAATTCATCTGCACATTATATGAAGATTCGAACAGGGTGCTTTGGATCGGGACGGAGGGAGCGGGTCTGACGCGGTTGGAAGCCGGCCGCGCCTCGACCCTCACCACCCGGAACGGCCTGCTCAACGATACCATTGTACAGATTCTGGAGGACGACGCGGGCTCCCTTTGGCTGGGGTCATATCGAGGGGTTCTGCGCATCAGCAAAGAGGAGCTTAGAAGATTTGCCCAAGGGGAGACCGCCTTTGTGCATCCGCTCATTCTTGGCCGGTCAGACGGCCTCCCATCGGAACAGTGCATGCGGGGCTTTAATGCCGGTTTCAAAACCCGCGAGGGGCTGCTCCACTTCTCCACCGACCCGGGGATTGCCGTCATCAATCCCCATCAACAACCCGTGAGCGCATCCCCCCCAACGGTTTGGCTGGAGAAGGTGCTGGTGGACGGCGAGGCGTATTACGCGAGGATCCAGTCCGGCGCTCAGATACAAGTGCCCGCCGGCCAGGCGGCAACACGGATCCAGCGCGAACATCTGACCATCCCGCCCGGCAAGCGGCGGTTGGAGTTTCAATACACCGGCCTGAGCCTGGGTGCGCCCGAAAGCGTCCGCTTCCGCTACCAACTCGAGGGACTGGATGACCGCTGGATCGAAGCAGGCCGGGAGCGGTTGGCGTTCTACTCGCTCCTGCCGGCTGGGGATTACCAGTTCCACGTAACGGCATGCGACAATTCCGGTGTCTGGAGTCCCCAGGAAGCGGTGCTGAGCTTCGAGGTCGAACCGTTCTTTTGGCAGACATGGTGGTTCGGCCTGGGCTTGCTCGCCGCCCTGGTGGCAAGCGTCGTCGCGGTGGTGCGTTATGTCTCCTACCGCCGGCTGCGCCTGCTCCTGCGTACGCTGGAACAGGAGGCGGCCGTACAGAAGGACCGCGCCCGCATTGCCAAGGACCTCCATGACGACCTGGGCGCCCACCTCAGCCAAATCGCCATGCTGAGCGAGTTGGCGCAGAGCGATTTCGACAAGCCCGCGCAGGCCAAAGGGCACATTGACCTGATCTTCCGCACGGCGCGCTCAGTCACACGTTCGCTGGATGAAATCGTCTGGGCTGTCAACCCGAGGAACGACAGCCTGGACCGGTTCACCGCGCATCTTTGCACCTTTGCCCCCGAGTTCTTGCGCGCGGCCGGCATTAGCTGCCGCCTGGATGTGCCGATGGACCTGCCCTCCGTCCCCCTGCCCTCCAAGGTGCGGCACCATCTCTACCTCGGGTTCAAGGAAGCGCTCCACAACGTGGTCAAACATGCCGGGGCCACGGAGGTGTGGCTCCGGCTCAAGATTGATTCCAGGCAACTCACGCTGGTGATAGAAGACAACGGGCGGGGATTTCAACTGGGCACTGGGGCGGCAACCGGTGAAGATGGCCTCGTGAACCTGGGCCAGCGCATGAGCGAGATCGGGGGCAGCTTCCAACAACAAAGCGAGCCCGGCCAGGGAACCCGCACCGTGTTGGTTGCACCGCTCGAGCCAGGGCTCTGAATCATTGGCGCCCCTGGCTGACCCGAAGGACACGCCGCAGCATCAGCAGTATTGCCGATTGTTGGCAGAGTAGCGGTTGCATTAGGGTCAAGTCTGATGGAACCTGCTGAAGTCATGCCTATTACTGTCGCGATTGTGGAAGATGATGCGCCGCTGCGCGCGAGTCTTTCGGGCATCCTCCAGCGCGCAGCCAACTGCCGCTGTGTCGGGGCTTTTGCGAGCGCTGAGGATGCCCTGCGCGAGATTCCGGGTCTCTCGCCCCAAGTCGTGCTGATGGACATCAACCTGCCCGGCATGGATGGCGTCCAATGCGTTCGCCGGTTGGCGGAACTGCTTTCCCGCGTGCAGATCCTCATGCTGACAGTCCACGACGACCCGGACAGCATCTTCGAATCGCTCTCCGCCGGGGCTTCCGGCTATCTGCTCAAGCCGGTCCGCGCGGCGGAGCTGCTGGCCGCCATTAAGGACGTGTATGCCGGCGGCGCGCCCATGACCAGCAACATCGCCCGCAAAGTGGTGCAGTCGTTCAAGCGGGCTGGTGCCGACGCGGACGACGGCAAGCAACTTTCCCCGCGAGAACGTGATGTGTTGGACTACCTGGTGAAGGGCTACAGCTACAAGGAAACAGCCGACCAGATGGGCATCAGCTACAGCACCGTGCACACCCATATCGAACATATCTACCAGAAACTCCACGTCCAGTCCCGCGCGCAGGCCGTGGCCAAGTACCTGCGGGTTTGAACATGAAGACACTTCGTATGATGGTCGGCGGGGTCGTAGTAACGTTGCTGTTGGGGCAATGCGTATCCGCCACCACGTTCTACGTTGCGCCCGACGGCAGCGATGCCTGGTCAGGCCAATTTGCAAGCGTGAACCGCCTCCGCACCGATGGCCCGCTGGCCTCTTTGCCAGCCGCGCGAGATGCGGTGCGGCGGCTTAAAGCGAAGGGGCCACTGGCGGAGCCGGTGCGCGTCGTCATCGCCGGAGGCCGCTACACGTTGGCCGAGACGCTGACGTTCACTGCGGACGATGGCGGCACCGAGAAATGCCCGGTCGTCTATGAAGCCGCGGCTGGCGCACAACCGGTCCTCAGCGGAGGCCGTGCGATAAAAGGTTGGAAGCACGAGGGCGCAGGAATCTGGAAAGCCCCCTGCCCTGTCCCGAACACCCGGCAGCTCTATGTGGACGGCAAACGGGCTATCCGCGCCCGCCTTCCCGTGCCGGCAGGCATGGAGCTGTTCGGCAACGACGGCTACCGCACCAGCGACCTCAAGGTCCTCCAGTGGCGGAATGTGGCGGACATCGAGTTCTGCTACCTCGTCACGTGGGCGCACAGCCGCTGCAAAGTCGCTTCGATCCAGCCGGACAGCGAGGACAAGACCAGGGCGGTGATTACGATGCAGCAGCCGACCTTCACGATGGCGCGGACCAAGGAAGGCGTGCAGGTGGCCCTGCCGAATTACATCGAGAATGTGTTCGAGGGCCTGACTCAGCCCGGAACCTGGTATCTAGACCGCCCCACGCAGACCATTTACTACAAACCCCGGCCTGGTGAAGATTTGACCAAGGCGCTGGTCGTCGCGCCGGCTTTGGAGACGCTGGTGGAAGTGCGCGGCAGCCTCGACCGACCAGTGCACTACCTCGGTTTCCGGAACATCACCTTCACGGAGGCGACGTGGCTTCAGCCCAGCCGCAGCGGGCACGCGGACGTGCAGGCCAATTTCCTGAATGACCCAGCCCGGCCCTTGCAGCGCGACGGCAAGCTCACGACGGTTCACAACGAACAGCTCAAGAGCCCTGCCAACGTCGTGTGCCGCCACGCGCAGGGGGTATTCTTCGACCGCTGCGTTTTCACGCGGTTGGGCGGCGCGGGGCTGGACATCGAGCGCGGCAGCCGGGACTGCCGGGTCGTGGGTTGCCGATTCTGGGACATCTCCGGCAGCGCCATCCAAATCGGCGACGTGCTGAAGAACGACCACCATCCTGACGATGAGCGGTTGGTGGTGCGGGACAACGCCGTCCGCAATTGCCTCATCCATGATTGCTGCGTGGAATACAAAGGCGGCGTGGGCATCTTTGTCGGCTACACACAACGGACGACCCTGGCTCACAATGAAATCCGCGACCTGCCTTACAGCGGCATCAGTGCGGGTTGGGGTTGGGGCGAAGAGGACGCGGGCGGCGGGGCCTACACGGTGCAAGGTCCGTTCTACGCCCAACCCACGGCCTGCCGTGAAAACCGAATCACGGACAACCATATTCACTACGTGCTCCGCGAGTTGCACGACGGAGGCGGGATCTACATGCTCGGCAACCAACCCGGCACGATCATCGCGAACAACCACATCCACGACAACCGGGGCACCCCGGGCGGGATCTATCTCGACGAAGGCAGCGGATTCATTGAGATGACCGGCAACCTGGTGCATGACGTCCCCACCCCGATGAACTACAATAATCGCGCCCAGAACCGCATCGCTACCTGCAAGGAACATGACAACTTCTTCGGGAAGGAGTCGAGCGCCTCGGAGAAGACGAAGCCAATCGCCGAACAAGCCGGCTTGGAGCCGCCCTACCGCGACCTGCTTAAGCAGTAGCAGCCGACGTAAGGAGGCTCTAATATCTTCCAAGCCGAAGAAAGCAAGCCACCGCGACGAACAGCTCTCCCGCGACGAGCACAACCGCGCACGGTCCCAGCGTGGCGTAATCCGCCATTACCTCGCGTGAAATGCCAAAGGGCCGGCCAAGAGCGACAAAGTAATCCAGGTCGTACCCGGCCTTGTGATGATGGAGATACCAATCCGTTATGGCACCGCACCAGACGACGTCATGGATGTTCGAAGCGGCGCACCCCAGGGCGAACACTCCGAGCATCAGCAGTGCAAGCGACGATACCTGGATCGGCATCCGGTGCAGGTAGTGCGCGGAGGCCCATGCCGCACCCGCCAGCAAAGGAAGCGACACGGGCACACCGAGAAAAGCCGAGAACATAAACAGCCAGCTCTTCGTCAGGTCAGTCATGGGAAAGTGCGGCCTGTCGATCAGCGTCAGGCAAACCGCCAGCCCCGTGAAGTCTTTCCCTTACTTCACTGGGCCATCAGCGCGAACCCGGGCAGGACGCATCCCCAGAAGACTTTCAGGAATTCCTCGGGCCGGCTAAAAAGGAGGAAGACAAATTGGCCGGGATGCAATGATTCCCCGGCTATCTGCGCAGCCGCAGCCTCGGCCATCTGCAGCAAAGTGCGGTAGTCGAGAAGCCGAGAAAGCCCCTCGGGCGATATAAACTGCACGCCCCTCCGCTGTTCTGCTGCAGCGGCAGCTTCCAGCAAATCTCTCAGTGTCTTTAGCCCGGACAGATCAGCATCGGCCGACGCACTCATGTGGACAGGATACAAGGATTAGACTTAAAGGCAACGATGAAGGCAAAAATAGGGGCCTGAGACTTGTAATGTAGGGGCGCCCCGGCCTGGTCGGGGCACCAGCTGTTACAGCCTCTGTTCGTTCGGGCGTGGACGAGCCACGCCCCTACGTCGCTGAGACATTGCAGGCAAACCATGTGCGGTTTGATC
>Ga0118677_10012793_pt1 | contig 12237 bp, 4 predicted proteins | sample AliMusrvi5mmetaG_FD_86154 | JGI IMG/M metagenome (GOLD analysis project Ga0118677, IMG submission 86154)
GTCCGGAGCGACATTTACGGAAATTTCTGGTGGTATTCTCAGCGGTTCGGCCTCGTTTGCAACGGCTGGCACGACCACCCTCGCCGGCACGAACGCCCGCAACGGCCCGACGGTTCTTAGCGGCGGCGTCCTAAATTTGAACAGTGCTTCCGCCATCGGCTCGGGTGCCTTAACCATCACCGGCGGATCTTTTGACAACACGAGTGGTTCCGCGCTCACTCTGAATGGAAATATACCTCAGAGTTGGAACGCCGACATCGTCTTCGGTGGTGCTAATGATCTCAATCTCGGAACAGGCGCGGTGACACTTGGAGCTAACTGCACCGTGACCAGCCAAGGTAGCGCAGCCCTCACGGTGGGTGGCGTCGTTGGCGGTGGCGAAGTTAGCCTAACCAAGGCCGGAGCCGGGGCGCTGACCCTCACCGCAATCAGCAGCTACACCGGCGGCACCACGGTCAACGGGGGCACGCTCAATCTGAACAATGGCGGCGGCTCAGGTGTCGTCCGCGGCACTCTTACCATTAACTCGGGTGGCACGGTGGTTTTGCACAATGGCGATGCTCTCGGATACAATACGGGTGGGGTCAGCACGGACACCGTCAACGTGAATGGCGGCACTCTGTCGAATTTGTCAGGCAACCAGGGATTTGTCAGCAACTTCAATCTGACGGGTGCCACGGTGAGCTCATCGGGCGGTGCATATAACTTTAACACCGGATTTGGAATCACCAGTCTCAGCAGTCCCACGACATCACTCTTCAATGCCCCGATTGCGATTCGCGGGTCATCCCTGGCGATTGTGGTCGCCTCCGGCGCTACCAGTGGCACTGATCTGGCTATCTCCGGAGCTATCACAACCTATGGCGGTGGCAATGGCAATAGCAGCCTCGTCAAGAGTGGCCCGGGCACCTTTCTTCTCAACGGGATCAACCTTTACACAGGTGCCACCACCGTGTCGGATGGTAAATTGCAAATTGGAAATGGTGCCAGTGGCAGTCTTGCAACCTCCTCTCCGATCTCCATCGCCGCCCCTGCTGCCCTGGGCGTCAATCTCGCCAATAATGCCGTTATGCCTAACACCATCGCCAATGCGGGTGTTGTGGATAGCAATGGAAGCAATGTGAATACCTTCTCCGGTGCCATCAGCGGTACGGGTGGTTTCATCAAGTCTGGAACGGGCCTCACCACGCTTTCCGGAGCAAACAGCTACACCGGCGAGACTGCGGTGTTCGGTGGAACATTGTTGATGTCAAACACCACCGCCACCGGTAGCATCACCATCAACGGCAGCACCGCGAAGCTGGTTAGCACCGTGCCTCTGGGTGCGCCGGTCAATCTGACCCAAGGCACCTTCGACGGCTCCAATTCAGTTTCTTCGGTGACTGTGTTTGGAGGAAACGGCTCCACGGTGGCCAATGGCAACGGCACCCCGGCGACACTCAATATCGGTACTTTGTCCTTCAGTGGATCTGGCCAAATCTCCATCGTCCCGATCGGCGGCGCGATAACCACGGCTCCCTTGGTCGCCGGCACATTGGATACTTCCGGCGCAGGTGCGGGTGGAATCACAATCAATGCCGCCCCAGCCAACCCATTTGCAAATGATCTCGTCTATAACTTGATCGGCTATACCAACTTCACCGGATCCCTGTCGGACTTTGCGGTTGGGACTGGCTTCTCGAGTCGCCAGACGCCGACATTGGGCAACTCCGGCTCATTCATCACGCTGACCGTCACCGGCGATACCCCGGTTTGGACCGGTGCCCACGGCGGTCCTAACGGCGAATTCTGGACCACCAGCGCCACCGGCAACAATGGCGGTGCCACCAATTGGGCCACCAAAACCGCTCACGCGCCGACCAATTTCTGGGCCACAGACAATGTCGAGTTCAATGACACGGTTCAGATTGGCGCTGGCGCTCCGGCGGCACCGACCTCGACCACGGTGACGATTCAAGGCGGTGTGAGTCCCAGCACGACTACGTTTGACAACTCGCTGCTGCCCTTCACCATTCAGAGCCATGACGCCAGCGGAATCCAGACGGGTAACCTAACCAAAAATGGCAGCAACACGGTGACGTTGACGACGGTGAATACCTACACCGGTGTCACAACCATCAACGGCGGCACATTGCAGCTTGGCGATGGCACGACGGACGGCTCGATTGCGAGCAGCGCCGGCATCGTGGATAACGGCAGCCTTGTTTACAACCTGGCAGGTGCCGATCAGAGTTTCAACGGAATCATCAGCGGCACGGGCAGTGTGAGCTTGGGCGGTGCCGCACATGTCCTAACATTGAGTGGTGCCAATACCTTCAGTGGCGGAATCAACATCAATTCCGATACCTGCCGCCTCAAGGTCGGCAATGCCAGTGCTCTTGGCAATGGGAGTTTGCTGACATTCGGTTCGGCGAGCTTTGGGGCTCTTCAATTGGACGGATTCTCGGTCGCCCTCGGCGGGCTGGCGTCCTCAGACAGCCAGGCGACCGTCGAGAACTCGAATGCCACGAACGCCACGCTCACCCTTAACGGTGCTATAAACAGTGACTTCCTCGGGACACTCCAAGACGGAACCGCTGGTAAACTCTCACTTACCATGAGCGGCCCCTCCACTCAGATGCTTTCGGGCGTCACCACCTACACCGGTGCCACTACCGTCACCAACGGCACGCTTGCCCTAGCGGCGCCACTCGCCAACAGCGTGGTGAACGTCAGCGGCGGCATCTTGAGCATGCAGGCCGCCGGAGCGGTCAGCCAGAATACCATCACCATATCCGGCACAGGGGCTCTTGAGGAAACCGTCGATAACGCAATCAGTGGCACAGCAAGCTTGATCGCGCAGAGTGCTGTGACACTGTCACGCCCTAACACATATACGGGAAATACCACGATTGGCGGGAATATCGCCCTGACGATCACCCACCCGCAGGCTGCGGGAACCGGTACTTTGTGGTCCACCTCCAACCTTTCCACCATCGCGTTGCATTTTAACGGCGGCGGAGTCATTGCTAACAATCTCAACAACTATGGTAGCACGACCTTCACCGTGGACGTGAATAACAACGGCGACGGAAGCAGCGAAGGCGTGATTGAGGCCAGCGGCAGTTGGTGGATGGGAGACAATTACACCACAGTGATGAACGTGACCGGTGCCAATGGATACTGCTTCAAATTAGACAATGTTTTCTTCCAGAACTGGCACCCCGGGGCGCAGGTGAAATACAATCCAACGAGCGCGGCGCTGATTCTCGGCAATGTTGCTGCCAGCCACAGCACCGCATCGTTGATCCTTGATGGAACCAACACCGCCAACGTGGTCTCAGGCGTGCTTTCCGAAAGCGACACGCCTTTGACCGTGACCAAGTCCAATACCGGTACTTGGACGTTCACCGGCGCGAATGTCTATACCGGGACCACCACCATTTCAGGCGGAATCCTGGAAATCGGCGGCGGCTCCACCACCGGCAACTTGGGCACCGCGGATGTGCTGGACAATGCGACCCTCGCCTTCAACCGCAGTGATGCACTTATCGTTGCCAACGCCATTTCCGGCACAGGTTCGGTCAACCAGTTGGGTGCTGGAACAACGACTCTCTCGGGTGCTAACACCTACACCGGCGAGACCTCAGTCACAGGCGGCGTGTTGACGATTCCGACGGCTTTCCTCTCTGACACTGCGGCGGTTCGCATCGGTGCCTCGGGAACTCTGAACCTAACTTCCGGGGCAACCGATGTGGTGGACTCGCTCTACATCGACGGAGTGGAGCAAGTAGCCGGAACATGGGGCAGTCTCACATCTTCTGCGGTCCACAAGACCGAACGCATCACCGGCACCGGCATCCTGAGCGTCAGCCATGGCGCGGTGATCACCAGTGCTTATGATAACTGGGCTCTCTCCAAGGGCCTCACCCCGGGGGTGAACGACGGACCTAACCAAGATCCGAATAACAATGGCATTCCCAATGCCCTCGAGTTCCTGCTCGGTGGCAACCCGCTCGTCTCGGACCTTTCGATCCTACCGCGTGAATCGATTACCTCAACGGATTTCATTTTCACCTTCAACCGTGACGTGGCATCCGAAGCGGAAATCACCGCGATATTCCAATATGGCTCGGACGTCGTTGGCTGGACCGATGTGGTGATCGGTGCCGATACCGCCAGCAGCGGCCCGGAAGTTAGCATCGCCAATGGTTCGCCCCTTGATGCGGTGACCATCACTCTTCCCCGCAGCAGAGCAGTGGGTGGCAAACTGTTCGGTCGCATCCGGGCAGTGAAATAATCCAGAGACTCCTCACGCGGCGGGTCTTTGCTCCAGCCATTGATTATGAAACTCAGAAGCCGATCACTCTATCATCTCGGTCCCATCGTTGTTGGGTTTTCCGTCGCGGGGCTTGCGTATTCTGCGCAAGCTGCCACCCGCCAGAAGGCCAATAATGCAAGCAGTCTCAACATCACCTCGAGCTGGAGCGGGGCGGTGCTGCCGACTGCGGCGGACGTCGCGACGTGGAGTTCTATCGTCACCGGCTCGAATTCCGTGCTTCTCGGCGCGGACCTGGGTTGGAATGGAATTACGATCACCAACCCAGGTGCTGCGGTCACCATCGGCCCGGGTAACACGCTCACCCTCGGTTCATCCGGCATCGACATGAGCGCGGCTACCCAAAACCTCACCGTTAGCTCCGGGCTGACACTTCTGGGCAGCAGCGGCCAAACGTGGAACGTCGCCACCGGCCGGACCCTCACGCTCAACACCGGCACGTTCACCCGCAGCCCCGGGGCGACCCTCAATATCCCGGGAACGGGAACAGTCACAGCGGGACTAACACTCGTGAACAGCATGGTGGGACCATGGGCAACCTTGGGGACCGGCACCGCGACAACCTATGCGAAGGTGACTGCTGGCAATCTGGCCCCATACACAGGCCACGTCCAGTCGCTAACTCTAGCAACCAGCACCTGGGATGGAATTGGTGGCGGTGACAGCCACACCCTCAACTTTGTGATGACTGGGGGTGGCGGCATCTATCCGGCGTCTGTTGCAGCACGCAATGTCAACACCATCCAATACAATGGATCGGCAGATGCTTCCCAGGCCGGTTCCTCCATCACGATGAACGGGTTTCTAAATACCGGTGGCGGTTCGTTCACCATCGGTAGCTCTGTAACGATCGGAGCTTCCCTGGATCTGGTATTGAATACAGCCGCAGCAGATATCATCGTCGCTGCCCCAATCTCCAATAACGGCATCAATGCCAGCGGACTGACCACCACCGGGGCGGGCATCGTTACCTTGTCGGGAACTAACACCTACACCGGGCTAACCAACGTGACCGGCGGCACTTTGCTGGTAAACGCAACAGGGGCGATCAACACCAGCAGCGGAATCATCATCCATGGCAGCGGCGCTAAATTTGTGATGACCAGTTCGGTGGCCTCAACTCCACCGGTCACGCTGGCGCTGGGGACCTTGGATGGAAATGGCACGGTCGGCGCTGTCTCTGTGGCTAACGATCTATCAAATATTGTGGCCAGTGGCAACGGCAGTTCCGGCACGCTCACGATGGCGTCCCTGACGTTTGGTGGCGCGGCCACGGTGAATCTCAACGTGACCAGTGGTTCTGCTGGCCTCCCGATCACTGGCGCGTTGACGACGACCCCCGCTAACGGCCAAGTCGTACTGAACGTTGACGGATCGAATTGGGTGCCAGGGTCTAATAATCTAATCAGTTTTGGCAGCTTCAGCGGTGCCGTGGCTAACTTCACCTTGGGCACCGTGACCGGCCTGACTGCCCGCCAGGCCGTGTCCGGCCCGCTATTTGTGAATGGCAACAACATAGCGCTCAACCTCAGCGGCGACACCGCAGTGTGGAGCGGTGCCCACGGTGGGATCTGGACGACGGGAATTGCTAACAGTGTTGGCGGAACGCCGAGTTGGGCCTTGAAAACCGCCCACGCCCAGACGGATTTCTGGCCCGCCGATAGTGTGGAATTCAATGACACAGTGAATATCGGCGGAGTCGTCAGCGCGCCTCTATCAACCATCACCATCCACAGCGGTGATGTTACGGATGTCAGCCCATCTTCGTGCGTCTTTAATAACTCCTCCGTGGATTACACCCTCACCACCGATGATGGATCCGGCATCACGGGGACGGGCGGACTTGTCAAAAATGGCAGTGGCACCTTGGTCATCGACGGCCCGGTCTTCAATACCTATAGCGGCCCGACCACGATCAACGGAGGGGTGTTAGTCGTTAATCGATTGAGTAGCGGAGGGAATCCCAGTGACATTGGCCAATCTAGCAATGCTGCATCTAACCTCGTCTTCACGGGAGGAACACTGCGATATGCGGCGGCGGCCACTTCATTTACGGACCGTGGCTTCACGATTTCATCTGGCACTTCTGCCACCTTCGATGTTCCTGATATCAGTGCAAATCTGACCATCAGTGGAGCGGCAGCGGCGAGTGCCGGCAGCTTGCTCAAGACTGGTGACGGCAAGTTGACCCTCTCTGGATATAACCTTTACACCGGCGGAACCACCGTGAATGGCGGGACACTCGCTTTGGGGACGGGCGGTGGAACCGGCGCAATCCGCGGTGTTCTCACGATCAACTCCGGTTCGGCCGTGAATCTGGCCTCAGGGGACGCCCTCGGCTACAGCTCCGGCCTGCGGGTGGATACGGTCAACATCAACGGCGGGACACTGACGGATCTGGGCGGCAATCAGGGGTTTTCCACCAATTTTCACCTCACCGGTGGAACCATGGCCGCCATCGCCGGAACCTATCATTTCGACTCGGTGAATGGATTTGGCGTGATGACGCTCGCCAGTTCCACGGCCTCGGTGATTAGCGGGGGAATCACGATCCGCTCAGGATCATTGCCTATCAATGTCGCCGCAGGCAGCGTACCCGACGGCATCGATCTTGTGATCTCAGGAGTTATTGGTGGAGGGGCAAATTCCGTGATCAAGAGCGGCCCCGGTACCCTGGCACTTGCGGGCGCTAACACCTACACCGGAACCACCACGATTTCCGCTGGCACATTGCAAATTGGCAACGGCTCCACCACCGGCAGCTTGGCAAGCCCTGCGGAGGTCGCCAACGCCGGGACTCTTGTCTTCAACCGCAGTGATGCACTTGCCTTCGCCAATGTGATATCCGGTACGGGATCGATCATTCAGATTGGAACGGGAACCACCACCCTTTCGGGAGGAAACACCTACACCGGAAACACCACTGTCATTGCTGGTACCCTCGAAACGACAACCCCATTCCTAGCAAATTCAGCGGATGTCTTGATCGGTGCCAATGCCGTCCTCAAGCTGAGTTTGGGCGTCGGTGCCTCCGATACCGTCCATGCCTTGACAATTGGTGCGACTCAAAAACCCGCCGGCACCTATGGGGCAAGTGGCTCAGGCGCGACAAATATCGACGACGTTCACTTCGCTGGCACCGGAACACTAACAGTAACATCGGGCCCGTCAACTTCCGAGTACGGGACTTGGGCCCTCGCCAAGGGCCTCACCCCGGGTGTGAATGACGGCCCGACCCAGAATCCGGCTAAAGATGGCATCCCTAACTTGCTCAAGTTCGTCCTCGGGGGCAATCCGCTGGCGTCGAATCCTTCGATCCTTCCAGTTCTAACTGTAACCCCCGTTGCCTTTGTCTTTTCCTTCAACCGCGCGGATGACTCCCTAGCGGAAGTCAATCTGAGCTTCCAATATGGCTCAAATCTAGCGGGTTGGACCGCGGTTCCAGTGCTTGCCACCAGTACTGCGGCGGACGCCCACGGTGTGGTTGTCAATATCAACCCAGGCACCCCGGCGACCCAGCCCGACATCATCACCATCACAGTACCTCGCAGCAACGCAGTCGGCGGCAAACTCTTTGGCCGCCTCGTGGCGACCAAGTAATCCGTCACGCATCGCGGGCTGTCCGCCTCTTGTAATTCTCACGACAAGCCGATTCTCGTCTTGCCACCCGAGCTGAGGCGGTGAAGGAAAACTACCCTATCAGGTTCGTGCCTATGATGATGACCTATCGACATTTGCGCTGGGAAGCGTTAGAGCCATCAACTTGGCACCGGTGCCAGTGCGCTTCATCCTGGCTGGTTCAACCACGCCGAAGATTCCGCCGGTGAAGTATGCCTTGTTCCCGCACCCTGCGAAAGTGGATGCATATAACATGTACCCCGTGGCCATTGAATTTCTGAGTGCTGACGGCAAGTGGGTGAAGGGCCAGTCGGTGAGGTGGAAAGCCAACGAGCACTGGAGGGAGATGGTTGTCACGCTGGCGGACCAGAGGTTCAGGCAGCCCACCGTCCAGACGTTCAGTGATTTCCCGCCATGGGCCGACCACTGAAGGCAATTTGGATCGGGTGGCAGTCGAATGATTGATGAAGGGCGATTGATGATGTGCGCTTGATTGGCGCAGGGCTCACTTTCAAGCTCACTTCAAAAGAGGCAGGCCGTCCCTGATCAGTAACTCATCGATGGTTTCCAACTTATGATGTCTGCCGCCTAGCGGATGAGGCTCATAAACTGAGACCAAACTGATTGCCAAGTAGAAGAAAAACAATGGAGCTACAATCTTGCAGCCACCATGCCGTCCGAATGAAATTGAAGGCTGGATTGTCAAACTTCGGAATGAATGCCACGACTGTGAAAATATACCAGATTAGCATTATCGGCTTCCAATAGGTTTCGACATTACCCCATCTGGAACGCGAGACGAAGATGCTCCCAGGAATGCGACCACCGCAATAGCTCCTGTCGCGACTATCTTTAGCGCATACATCCTGCTTGCCGAACGCTCAAGCTGAGGCAACTTTTAGAGGTAATGAAGCAATAGGAATTAGCTGTATGTTGCCATTTCCTTGAAAATAGTTCATACCAAGTGGGGCGGCACGGGTAAATTCGCCGCCATGAACCCGCTGACAGGGCGCAATCGCTTGCTGTCAAGCCATCGACGATGGCTGCCTATGGGACATGGGCCAGTGGGTCAGCCACGAGGCTGTGGTGCCCGATGCGGACAGCACGGTTGGCGGAGTGGTTTTCACCATTGCTCTCGACACCCATCCATCTTTCATCAACGTTCGGGCGGAGATTCCCGTCGGCGCGGCCTCGCCCGCCGGCGGAATCATCGCTCGCCTCCATGCCACCAGCTATTGAGCGCTCATTCCAGCAACTGACAACTGATAATTCAACCCACCATGATCCCGAACCACCGAATCCGAATCTCATGGGGCACGCTTTGCCTCACCCTGCTGCTAGCGTCCCATTCTCCGCTTCAGGCAGCGCCGCCCGATTTGACGCGCGGTGGCAAGAAGGATGATATTCACGAATGGCTGCTAGGGCCGACGGGAGCGCGCGGCTGGATTTTCACCGGGGATGAGGATCTGACAAATGCGTCCCGGCAGATATTAATAACAGCGGTTGCTGCGGGCTCTCCGGCGGACGGCATCTTGCGCTCCAAAGACGTGATTCTGGGCGTGAATGGCAAGATGTTTTCGGACGATGCTCGAAAATCCTTTGGACGCGCCATCACGGCTGCCGAGGAAAAGACCGGCGTCCTGCAGTTGACTATCTGGCGGAAGGAAACAAGCACTAACGTGGAAGTGAAGTTGCCGGTCATGGGGACCTACAGCGACGCCGCGCCCTACGATTGTCCGAAGTCGAGGGCGATCTTTGAGCAAGGCTGCCGGCTCATTGCCAAGAAGGGGTTGGCTGAAGAACTGACTGAAGACAACGCGATCTATAACGATCTCAATGCGCTGGCACTGCTGGCCAGCGGCAAGGAGGAGTATCGTCCGATGCTGGCCGCTTATGCCAAAAACGTAGCGGCATCGCTCCATCCAGACGTGTGGACATGGTTTTATGGCTACGGGAATATCTATCTGGCCGAGTACGTTCTGGCCACCGGAGATAAGTCGATTTTGCCGGAACTCAAGCGCACCACGATGGAAGTGGCGCTGGGGCAGAGTGCTGTTGGCACTTGGGGCCACGAGTTCGCCATTCCGAGTGGCAACTTGGGTGGCTATGGTAACATGAATCAACCGGGGGTTCCCCTTACCATCGCGCTGGTGCTGGCCCGGCAGGCGGGCGTGAACGATCCCGCTCTCGACCTGGCGATTGAGAAGTCGGCAGGATTCCTGCGGTACTATGTCAACAAGGGTGCCATTCCTTATGGCGATCATCAGCCGGGCGTGAATGTGCACGAGGATAACGGGAAAACATCCTGCGCGGCAGTGTTGTTTGACCTGCTGGGGGATCGCGAGGCGGCATCATTTTATTCCCGGATGGCCACGGCGGCTTATGATGATCGGGAACACGGGCACTGCGGCATTGTCTGGAGCTTGTTGTGGGCGCTTCCCGGAGCATCCCGCTGCGGCTCGTTAGCCACTGGCGCATATCTGAAAGAACAGAGCTGGTACTATGATTTGGCTAGAAACTGGAAAGGCGGATTTGTTTATCAGCGACAGCCTGGGAAGGAAGGCAATGACGACGAATATACGGATTGGGACGTGACTGGCGCCTATCTTTTAACCTACGGACTGCCGCTCAAAAGTCTGTTTGTGACGGGCAAGAAGCCATCGGCCGTGCCCATGATGAATGCTGATGAGGTCAAGGATGTCATATCTGCCGGGCGAGACGTCTATCCCGTGAACGGGAAGAATGGATACGATTCGCGCACGAACGATGAGTTGCTGGCCGGGTTGTCAAGCTGGTCGCCGGCGATGCGTTATCGCTCGGCCAAGGCGCTGGGTCGGCGCGAGGGCAATTCTGTGCCGATGCTTCTGAAGATGCTCGCCGGTTCCGACCGCTATGCCCGCTACGGCGCCTGCGAAGCATTGGGCCGCCAGGAATCGCGGGCTGACGTGGCCGCGCCGCAATTGCGAGCGCTACTCAAGGAGCCGGATGCATGGATGAAAAGCTTGGCATGCAACGCCATTGCACATCTCAGCACGGAGGCCCGCAAGGCAAGTGTGAACGATCTACTGGTGCTGGCAGCGTGCAAGAATCCAGATGATCCGCGGGGGATGGCACAACGCGCCGACGCCGGGGCGCTGTTTGAGCCGTATCCCGGTTCCGACGAACCGCAGGGCATCCTGGCCGACTCTCTGACGGGAGTTGACCGCCAATTGCTCTACCCCGCCATCCTGTCGGTATTGGAGAATGATGACGGCGCAACTCGTCTAACGCTCGAGCATATCTATGAGAAGTTGACCGAGCGCGATCTGGCTGTACTTCTGCCGGCCATCGTCAAGGCGATCGAAAAGTTGGCACCCAGCGACGAGATGTTTGGCGACGTCATCCGCTTGGCGGGTCTCGATGTCCTTTCTCGCTTGCATATCCGCGAAGGCATGCGGTTGTGCGTGTCGGTGATGGAAGTTGAACGCTGGAATGAAGAAGAGCGCACGTTGAGTTGCTTGGATTCTCTCAAACGCTACGGCAAACAGGCCAATGCGGTTGTGCCCCAATTGCAGGAGATACGCAGTCATCTCATCAAGACCCACCCCGAAAGCAAGCTGGTGAAACTCCTGCATGACCGCATTGCCCAAATCAAATCCAGCAAGGTGTCGCCAACGTTGGTGGACATGAAGGATTTCATTGCACAGGCAGCCAAAAACGGGGATGCTTCTGACAACACAAAGAAAAACACACCCTGAAAATAACAACAAGACCTCTCCAATCATGAAACCTATGCACCTCCTCACCCATAAGGTTCTTCTCCCGCTGATATCGCCCATCCTCGCGGAATCCTACCCGGTTGGCTGAATTTTTTTCGATTTTCGGTTCATCGGTTGGCATTTAGGGTCGCTGGTGAGTGGCTGGCAAGGGAAAAGTATAGGAGGAGAAGCTGGATTTTGATTTCTCGAACTGCGCGAGGATTGGTGCATTTGGGAGGCCATGAGGCAATAGGATTTAGGCAGGTTCGTCAGCGTGGGTTACAGATGCCATACCCCCACCCGGAAGGGCGGGCTGCACCAAACCTGATGGGTCTGAGGCGCGGCCTCTCTAGACTCAGAACTCAGCATTCGACCTCGCTTTCGACAACGGATCGAGCCAGTCGGATTCCCTAACCGTCGGCTGTGGGCGGAAGCGCAATGCCCAAACAAATGTTACCATGCGAGCAGCAACCGCCGGGTGGGCGGATAGAGTTGGAGAGTAACTTGGCTTGCATGCGCGGGGCTGTCTTTTCCACATTCGTGGCGGCGCGAGGAGTGTAGTCC
>Ga0118677_10012794_pt1 | contig 12236 bp, 8 predicted proteins | sample AliMusrvi5mmetaG_FD_86154 | JGI IMG/M metagenome (GOLD analysis project Ga0118677, IMG submission 86154)
CTCACGCTGGCCGTCACGGCGGCGGCCTTGCTCCTGCCTCGCGACATCACGGACGTCATCCTGGCCCGCTACGCGCACCCCTACGACGATATCCCGCCCTACAGCCGCCTGACGTTCGCGGTCCGGCCTGCCGCGCCTGTTGTCGTCTACGGTGACGACGCCGAACTGGCCGTGGAAATCGGCGGCCCCGAAACACCGGCCGGCGTCCTGCTGCTGACGCGCGTGAACGGCACGGTACAGCGCACACCGTGTTTCAGCGAGGGCACGCGTCGCTTCGCGCAGCGCATCGAACGCGTCACGGCCCCGGTCGATTTCTGCTTTGCCGTCGGCCGCGCCCGCAGCCGCTGGTCGCGCGTGATGGTGAACCTGGAGCCGCGCATTGCCGTGGCGCGCGTCACCGTCACGCCGCCCGCGTACAGCCTGCAGCCGGTGCGCATGTTCGTCGCCGGTGACGCGCCCCTGCAGGGACTGGCCGGCAGCCGCGTGCGACTGGACGTCACGTGCAACCGGCCGCTGAAGGGCGGGTTGATGACGCTCACGCCGGCCGGAGGGCCGCCAACTCACACGGTTTCGGGCCACAAGTCCGGCCGGCATGTCGTGCGTTTCGAATGGGACCTGCGGGACAATGCAGCGCTCGACGTGACCGTCGCGGATTTGCAGGGCACGCCCAACCGCACGCCGTACAGGCTTAAGCAGAAGCTCGTGCCTGACGCCCGGCCCGAGGCGGTCCTCACCGAGCCGCCTCCCTACGCGCTTGCCACGCCCGATGCCCTGCTGCGCCTCGCGGGTTTCGCGGATGACGACCTGGGACTGCGGCGTGTTGACCTCGTGCGCGGCCTGAACGGCTATCACGACCGCGTGTGCAACCTCGGGCCGGCGAGCGTAGTCCCGCGGCTGGAGGTCGCCCGAACCCTCGATCTCGGCCGACTGGGCGTGACCCCGGGCCAGACGCTGGAGTTCTTTCTGGAGGCCACGGATACGAACCCCGATGAAAGCGGCCGCACGGCCTCGGAGGTGGTGCGGGTCGAGATTGTAAGCGAAGAGGACTATGCGCAGATGCTGCGCGAGCGGCTCGACACGGAACAGTTCATGGCGCGTTACGAGTCGGCCACGGCCGCGCTTCAGGCAGTCCGCGACGCCCTCAAGGCTGAGACTGACGCTCTCAAGGCGAATGCGACGGTCGCCGACCTGGCCGCCCGGCGCCGCGAACTCGCCGCGGCGCTCGACCGCGCCGCAACGCTGTACCACGCCCTGGCCGCGGATGTGCCGATCTATGCCATTGAAAAGGAATCGCGTGAGGTGTTCCGGAAGACGGCCGCGGCCTTGGACGCCGCACAGGCGGCGATCGAGCAGGCGGGCGACAAGCGCGACGCGCTGGCAACCGCTGTGGCGGAGGCGGCGCGGCAACTGGCCGAACAGCAGAAGGCGGTGCAGGCCCAGGCCGAGGAGGCCCGTTTCGTGGCGGCCATCGCGCGGGTGAAGGAACTGGAGCAGGCCTACCGTCTGCTGGTGGCCGAGCAGTCCGAACTCGCCCGCCGCTACGAGCGCTACAGCGATCCGGCGCGCATTGCCGATCCGGCGTTTTTCAAGGCCATCGAAGACCGCCAGGCCCAGATCCGCGCGGCGCTGGCGGCCCTGCAAACCGAGTTGCGCGAGCGGGCCAAGGCCTTGCCGGATGATCCGGAACTCGTCGATCTGCGCAAGACGGCCCTGGCGTTTGCCACGGCCATCGACGGCATGCGCATCGCTGATGCCATGCTTGGCGCTGAGCACTTTGCCAACGCGCGCGACGGCATCCTTTCCAAGGAGCGGGTCGAACTGGCATTGGACTTGATGAGGCAACTGTTGGGCCAGGACAAAGAGGGCAACGGGTTCTGCAAGGCCTGCCGGACGCTCAAGTTCTGTCCGAGCGAAAGCCAGAATCAGACCCTGCGGCAATTGGGCCAGTGCAAGCGGCCGGGCATCGGGCAGCGCCTCGGGTTGGGCTGGGGCGGCGCGGGGAGCGGCGAGGACGCGGATGGTTACTCGGCCGGTATGGCCACGCCGCTCAACATCCCGATGATCGGCCCGCCGCGCACGGTCGTCGGCGGGCCGCAGGGCACGGGACCGGGACGCTTTGCCGGAAGTGGAACAGGACCGACCGTGGCACGCGAGCGGGCGGCGGAGCACGCGGCCGCGGCGGGCGCGCCCGCCGCCACCGGGAGCGCCGTCCGCCTGGATGACGTGCCGGACAAGTATCGCGACGCCCTTAAGGTGTATTTCGGAACCCTGGAGAATCGACCATGAACCTGCGAATAGGGATGATCTTGGCCATGCTCACCGCCTGCGCCGTGGCCGAGGACAAGCCGATCCAGTGCGCGAACCTGATCTATGGAGGCATGCACACGTCGCGCTGTTTCAGCGACGAGTTTCTCAACGCCGCGCAGAAGCAGACCACGGTCGCCACGGAGCGGCGGTTCCGGAGCGTGAAGCTCGACGCCGATGAGCTGTTCAACTATCCCTTTGTGCTCATCACCGGCGAAGAGGACTTCATGTTCTCCAAGAAGGAACGGGACAACCTGAAACGGTACTGCGAGAACGGCGGCTTCCTGCTGGCTTCGGCGGGCTGTTCCAGCAAGGCATTTGACCGGGCGTTTCGGCGTGAGCTGAAGGCCGTGTTCGGTGACGATGTGCTCAAGGAAATCCCCAAGGAACATGCGATCTTCCGCACGGTCACCGAAATCAAGGAGTTGCGGTTGCACCATCCGGATCCCAGCGCGCGGCTGCTCGGACTGGAGAAGAACGGCAAGCTCGTGATCGTCTACTCGCCGCACGGTCTCAATGATACCGAACACAGCGAAGGCTGCTGTTGTTGCGGCGGCAATGAGATCTCGAACTCGCTTGAAATCAACGTCAATATCCTTGTCTATGCGTTGTGTCATTAACAGTCGTCTGCTCGCGTTCCTGGCACTGACCTGGTCGGTCACCATGGTCACCGCCATGACCGATCCGCGTGGCGTGACCGCGCCGACCGGCATCGCGTGGGAGGAGTCGTTTGACTCGGCCCTGGCGCGTGCGGCGGCCGAGGGCCGGCCGATCCTGATCTATCTCACCATGCCGAACTGCAACATCTGCCGCCACCTGGAGGCGACGACGCTTGCCGATCCGGCCGTGCGGCAGCGGTTGCGGGACTGGGTGTGTGTCCGCCTCGACGTCACCGTGGATCGCGAACTCGCGGCGCGGCTGGGTGCGGAAGGCACGCCTACACTCGTGACGCTGGGGTCCGACGGTCATTTCCAGAACCGTATCACCGGCTACCTGGCGCCGTACGAGTTTCTGACGGCCCTGACCTCCGGCGCAGCCGGGCGCGGCGGGCAGGATCAGACTGAGGAACGCCAGAGCCGCGAGGCGTTGGACTCCGTCCATAAAGGTCCGGTCCCTGCCGGACGCTGGCCGGTCATTCTCCAGGCCTTGCGCTACGCGCCCGGCCGGGCCGACTTGATCGCGGCGGTGCTGGCCGTGGAGCCGTTCCCGCGCGCCGACCTGGTTGCCGCGCTGACGGATTCGCAACTGGCTGTGCGTCTCGGCGCGCTCGAGGTGCTCGAACAGGCGGCGGGTGACGATTTCGCCTTCGATCCGTGGGAAGGTGCCCCCGAGACGAACGCGCCGCCCGCCGCAGCCCTGGCGCGCTGGCAGGCGTGGGCGGCGTCACCAAACGTCGTACTGGCGGCGCGGTTCTCGTCGCTCACGCGCGAGCAGGTTGGGGCGCGTCTGCTCGACTTGCTGTCGGGCGATCGCGACCGCGTGCAGCGTGCGCGGCGCCAACTGATCGACGGTGGAGCCGCGGTCGCCGAGCCGGCCGCCGAGTTTCTCGCGCGCCACGCCGACCTGCCCGTCGGGCTGGCCGATCGCATCCGGGAAGTCCGCTATGCCGCGCTGTTGCCCGCCCGGCCGGGCTTCGATCCGGCCGTGCAGGCCCAACGGCTGGTGTTCGGAAATCTGGACGTGCAGTTGCAGGCCCTGCGCGACGTGCGGGTGCAGAAAGCCGCCGCTCTGCCCGTGGCTCTCGATTTCCTGCGGCATCCGAACCCGCTGGTGCGCGAGACGGCCGTGGATACGCTGATCGCCGTGGCGCGCCGCGACAGTGTGCCGGCCCTGCGCGACCTGCTGACGAGGGAGTCGAATCGCGAGGTCATCGTGGCCGTGGCCCGCGGGCTGGCGGGGGTGCGTGGCAAGGGCGCGTCCGACGTGCTGGCCGGCTTGCTCGACCGCGATGACGAGGATGTCGTGATCACGGCCCTGCGGAGTCTGGCGAAGAATGAGGCCGGCGCACCAGTGAGCGCGGTGTGCAAGCGACTGACCGATCCGCGGTGGCGCGTGCGCGTGGCCGCCTTGCAGGCGGTGAGCGAACTGCGCCCGCATGAGGCGGCCGACCCGGTCGAAAGACTGGTCGATGACCCCGATGCTTTTGTCCGGTTCACCGCCATCGTCACGCTGTCCAAGGTCTGCCCGGTCGACCGCGCGGTTAAGCGGTTGGAAAAGGCATTCCTGGCAAGCGACGAGTACAAGGCGCCCGTGCTGGCGGCGTTTGGAGCCATGGAGCGGGCGTTGCCGGCATCGTTCATCAACGCGTCGACGGGCAAGACGGCTGAGGTGTTGCTGCCTATGCTCGAGGCCCTCTCGAAGTGCGGGAAACACGGCGTGCCCCTGGCTACCGCTTTGGCCGGCCACCCGGATGGCGACGTGGCGTGCGCGGCCTTGGGTGTGCTGGCGCGCAACAGCGTCAAGTCGGCGAATGCGCCGCTTGTCGAAGCCCTCCGCCGCGGCAGTCGCGGTCAGGCGATCATCGTGCTTGAGGCCCTGCAGGAAGAGGCCGGAGAGGAGTCGCACAGCAGTCATTCGTCCAACGATTCGGACTTCGATGACGTGCTGTCTGAACTGAGTGCAACCCGGTCGTCCGGCGCGAGTGGCGCGGGTACGGAAGGCCCTTCGCCGGTTGCGGATCTTCTGGACGCGTTCCTGGCGCCGGACAAGGCGGCACCGGCGGCGACTCCGGCAAAACCGGCGCCGCCGCCCCCGGGCTTGACGGATCTATTTGACGCTTTTGATGCCACCCAGACGGTTGCGGGGGCGGAAGCGTCGGGCGCTGTACCCGCTATGGCCCGCCCAGCGGCGCCGACGGCCTCCGCCCGCGACCTCGCCGAGGCAGTCCGCGCGTGTCGCGGCCGGTTCCCCTCCGACCGGGCCGTGCAGAACGCCGCCCTGGTGGCCCTGGTCAGGCTCGGCGATACGAATGCCGTCACCGAAATCGCCGGCGCGCTCGATGGTTTGTCGGACGAGTATCGCGCGACTGTGGCGTCGGCGCTGAAGGGCGCTTCAAGTCCTGAGGAACTGGCGTTGCTCCGGCGCCTGCTGCGGGACGCCGACTCCACCACGCGCAAGGCCGCTGCCGCCAGGCTCGGATCCCAGGCGGAGACGGCCGACTGGTGCAACGCCCTGTTCGAGGAAGTGGCCCGCGACGGCTCGCCGCTGAGTCTTGAGGAAGCATTCGAAAGCGTGTTGCGTTCGGATTTCAAGAAGGTCGCCGCACTGGCCAATGTCCGGCAGTGGGCCGACCGTTTCTTCGAGAAGCCGCCCCGACCGGCCCTCAAGGTGCTGGCCGTCGTGTTGTACGAGAAACTCAATCGTCGCCAGGAAGCAGGGCGACTCACGCCCCTGATTGCCACGCCGGATCCATTGCTGCGGCGGGCTGCTTACCGCACCTTGGGCAAACTCGATATGGGTAACCGCGGCCCGCTTTTGCAGCAGGCGGCGACGGACGCGGTTGAGGACGTGCGCGCCGTGGTGCCCGGACTGCTCGGGACGGGGTCGGGCGCCTGGGTGCACAAGTTCGACGACAAGGAATCCCTGAGCACGTGGCAGTGGAGTCCGGATGACCGGCGCCTCAAGGAAAGCGAGCGGTTGGCGTTGCGCCGTCTGACCGCCGATCCCGTGCCGGAACTGCGGGCTGAGAGCCTGATTGCCTTGATGTCCGTGGGCGAGCCGTTCGAGCCGACGGACTTGATGTCGGCGCTTGAACAATGCCGCGACAGTACGGGCATGAGCCGCCGCGCCGCGGATGTGCTCGAATCCAACTACGAAAAGCTCAGCGGTCGGTATGCGGCGCTGCTGCCATTGCTGGATGCCGGACGTATTTCGGACGACCGGCGCGAATCCATCCTGAAGCGATTGACAGGACCGGCCGGGGCGTCGGCCGGACAGACCGTTGTCCTCCGGGAGAACGTCGCCGCACCGACCGCGACGGTCACGGGCGCGGTCGCGGTGGCCGTCGCGCCGGTCGCCACCAATGTGCTGCGTGTCATTTTTTTCCGCGAAACCGGTTGCGAAGATTGTGAGACGGCCCGGGCGTTTCTTAAGGCGCTGGCCGATGCCTTCCCGGAATTGCGGATTGAGGAACACGAGATGGGGGCCGAGGGCAGCCTTGCGCTCAATAAAGCGTTGGCCGAGAAGTTTCACATGCCGGATCGCCAGCGTGGTCGCACGCCCACGGTGGTCGCCGCCGCCGGGACGCTGGTTGGCAATGAGATCACGTTCGACAGCCTGGCGGATCTGCTCGCCCGGTCACTGGGCGCACCGTGGTAGGCGCCCATTGCCTAGCGATAGGCATCTTTCCGGTGCCGGACGCGGATGATCTGCACGACCAGGACGAGATCGAACACGTCATAGATCACGCGATAGTCACCGACTCGAATGCGGTACGTGCAGTCACTGCCTTGGAGTTTGCGGACACCAACAGGGAATGGACTGTCGTGGAGAGCGTCCACGGCTTCGAAGATGCGGGGTACAACCTGACGGTCGAGCCGTTTCAGTTCGCGGAAGGCCGAAGCCTTCCACTCAACGCGGTAGGTAGCCATCGGCGCGCAACTCCGCGACAACTTTCGAGTGGGGCACCGTGCCTTCGCTCACCCGTTCGGCAACCACCGCGAGATCCGCAAGGTCTTCCAGAAGGCGACGGTACTCCTCGATAGGGAGCAACACGGCCTTCTGACGCCCCTTTGCGTCGGTCAAGTACTGCGGATGTAATGTTGTAGCAGCCATACTGGGATTGCCATTTGTTATAAGTATTATGTCGGCTTAAACATGGCTCGGCAATACCGATTGTGCCCAATGATTGTGCATGCCCATAGGCCTTGATTGCACCGGGGACGGCGGCATGGTATAGACGCGGGACTGGATACTTCACGGAGGGGCGGGACATGGGTGCAGGCCTGTATTTCGGCGAGTTTGCGATCGCGCTCGGGAGCAGCCGGTTTGATTGGCGGGACCTGGCGGGCCGGGTGGCCTTGTTGCTGGTGTCGTATGCCGCCTTCATGGTGCTCCAGCGGTTCGTCAATCGCGTTGCCGTCCTGCGCCGCGCGAGCCTGTCGATCAACCTGTTCGTGTTGAGCCTGCTGATCCTGCTGCTGCTATCACCGCAATTAGGTGAACTGCATGTGGCCATCCTCCCCGGCGTGATCGTGGCCGCCATCTTTCTCGCGATTACGATCGCGCTGCAGTTCCTGGATGTCGTGGTATTTACCTGGTCGGCGCGCTGGCAGCGAACGGCGCCGGTACCGATCGTGATTCGCGATATTGGCCGCTGGCTGCTCGGGGTGCTTGCGCTGGTTCTGCTCGTGCGCGGATTCTTCCCCGGGGCAAACCTTAACGTGCTGGCCGTCTCCTCCCTGGTCGTCGGCTACGTGGTCGGCAACGCTACGCAGGACACGCTGGGCAACCTGATCGCGGGAGTGGCGCTCAACGCCGAGCGGCCGTTTCACATCGGCGACTGGGTCACGGTGAGTGGCCACACGGGCGTGGTGGTTGACACCACCTGGCGCGCTACGCGGCTGAGGACGCGGATGGAAGATTATATTGCGATTCCAAACAGTTCGATCGCCAAGGAGCCGATCCTCAACTATTCCCGACCGACGCCCTGCCATGGGTGCACATTGGAGGTCGGCGTGAGTTACGAGGCTCCGCCCAACAAGGTCCGAACCACGTTGTTTGCCGTACTGGCCGGCCTTTCCCAAGTGCGGAAAGCCCCGGAACCAAGGGTTTATCTGCGAACGTTCGGCGATTCGGCCATGACCTTTGTGATCAAGTTCTTCATCGACGACTACGAGGATCTGGATGTGATCCAGAGTTTGGTCATGGACCGGGTCTGGTACGCTTTCAAGCGCGAGGGCATTGTCATTCCCTTCCCGATCCGCGATGTGCGATTGCGGGATGGGCGGACTGACGAGGCACAGCAGGCGGCCGACGAACTGGCTGCGAAGCGGCAACTGCTGGAGGGCGTCGACCTGTTGCGGTCGCTCTCCCCGGATGAGATGGGCCGGCTGGCCGCGGCGGTTTCGAGCGAGCCGTTTGCCGTGGGTGAGTCGTTGGTCCGCCAGGGCGAGCCCGGCGACACGTTCTATGTGGTGCGCAGCGGACGGGTGGTCGCGCTGGCCGTGCAGTCCGACGGGAGCGAGGTTCCGGTGGCGCACCTGGGGTCGGGCGCGTTCTTTGGCGAGATGGCGCTCCTGACCGGTGAACCCCGGTCGGCCACGATCCGTGCGGAGACCGATGCCGTCGTGCTGGCGGTCAGCAAGGCGCAATTCGCGGGTCTGCTGCTCGGTAATCCGGGTCTGGCAAAACGACTGGCCGAGGTGATCGAGACGCGTCACGCCGACCGGCGGGCCAAGGTCGATGCCAAGGTCGTCGCTGACGCGGTCTCCGCCGCCCGCGAACCGGTACTGGACAGGATCCGGCGGTTCTTCGGCCTGGCGTAACCGGACCGCGACGGGGGCAGCGCAATGGGGGACGCCCTGTCTGGTGCGACTCCGTGAAGGCGGACGGGGACGTCCGCCCCACAACCATTAAGCCCGCGGCCTGACATTGGGGAGCGAGCCGTGAACGGCGCACGGGCTAGATCAGCAGGTTGATGGCGCCGGCCGCGGCCAGAATCTGGACGAGCCACGCAAAGATCTTTTCCGGGATGCGCCGGGCAAACCGGATTCCGAGCCAGCCGCCCAGCAGGATGAACGGCACCAGCACGGCGTTGAAGCCCAGCGAGACCGGCGTGATCAGGCCCAGATAGGCGCTGAACGGGACCTTGAACAGGTTGAAGAACAGGAAGAACCAGGCACTGGTGCCCAGGAATACGTTCTTCGGCAGCCGCATCATCAGCAGGTAGATCACCATGACGGGGCCGGCCGCATTGGCCACCATTGTCGTGAACCCGGCGAGCAACCCCACGATGGCCGCGAACCGGCGGGATTCGGGGAGCGCCTCCAGCAGGGCGGGATGGCGTGCGCGCCAGACGTTCAGTATCAGCAAGGCCAGCACGATGATGCCGATCATGGGCCGGATCTGCGCATTGTCCATCCGTCCCAGGGCGACCGAGCCCAGCGCAATACCGAGCATGGTCCAGGGCGCCAGTCGGAACAGGTGCTTCCATGAAGCGTGGAGGTGATAATAGGCCACGCCCAGGATGTCACCGACAATCAGCATCGGCAGGATCAGCCCGGTGGACTGTTTGGCCGGGATCACCGTGGCCACAATGAGGATGGCCAGCATGCCGACGCCGGGCAGGCCGGTCTTCGACAGGCCGATGACGAGCGCGCCTACGGCCAGCACAACCCATTGACATCCATGCACGTCCAGCATGACAATAGTTCCCAAGACGAGGTCGAGAAAAGCGGTTGATTAGACCGGACCAGGGGGCGCCTGTCAAGCGACGCACAGGCGCGGAGGCGGATGAGGAGAACCATGCTTAGCGAAAGACACAGTTCAGGCACCGCCATCCTTCGCGCGATCGCGGTCGTGCTATTCGGGTTGGCCGGCGTCACCCAGGCTCAGAAGACCAATGCGCCGATCGACTGGGACAAGGCGCGCGTGTTGGGGCACCGCTACGAACGCGGCGAGCATCTGACCGACGACGAGTTGGCGCTTTTGCAGGCCGCTCGAGAAGAGCGGGCGCAGCGCTTTGGCGAGGGCGCGCCGCCCTTGACGAACATCTTCACCAACGCCTTTCACGGCGATACCCGGCTTATCCCGCTCACCGTCCTCGCCCAGGGCGAGACGTACAAAGGGGAAGATGGCGGCCTTTATGGGAATGGCCACAACGCGCCGCCGCCGGAGCTGGAAGCGACCGCGCGCCGCGCGCTTGCCCAAGTCGCCCCGCGCGACATCGATGGCCGTCCCGACAAGGCCGGCCTGATTGTAATGGTCTCCATCGGCATGTCCAACACCACCCAGGAATTCGAACGGTTCAAGCAGCTCGCCGACGCCGACCACGCCAAATCCGATGCCGTGATCATCATCGATTGTGCTCAGGGCGGGTGCGATGCCGGGGTCTGGGACCCGGCGAATCCCGACTCTTTCGACGTTTGGCGGGAACTGGAACGCCGGCTGAAGATGACGGGTGTTACGGAGCAGCAGGTGCAGGTGCTCTGGCTCAAGCAGGCCCGGGCGCAACCCGCGATCTACGGCGAATTTCCCAAGCACGCCGACGAACTCAAGGGACACCTCGTCGCCATTCTGCAGGAGGCACGCCGCCGCCTGCCGAATCTGCAGCTCGCCTATCTGTCGAGCCGCACGTATGCCGGCTACGCGAAAACCGCCCTCAGCCCCGAGCCCTACGCTTATGAAAGTGCCTTCGCCGTGCGGCGTGTCATCCTTGACCAGATGCACGGCGATAAGAAACTCAACATCGACCCGAGCGCAGGGCCAATCCGGGCGCCGGTCGTTCTATGGGGGCCGTATCTGTGGACAGATGGCGCTCGGCCGCGGCCGGACGACGGATTGGTGTGGCTGCCCGGCGACGTGGAGCGTGACGGCATGCATCCCTCCGTATCCGGCCGCGACAAGGTCGCCCGCCTGCTGCTCGACTTCTTTAAGACGAACCCGCTGGCGCAGCCCTGGTTCACGGGCCGGGGGCTGGAACTCCCGCCCGCCGAACTGCCCGAAGTCCGCAAGCCGGTGACTGAGGACGCGCTGTAGGTCGTGAATAATCCCCTTTTCCGTCCGCCGGCCGAGGCCGACAGCCTGATCCTTCAGGTGGACCAGGGGTGCCCGTATAACCGGTGCACGTTTTGCGGCATGTACCGGGGGCTGAAGTATCGTCGGCTCGACCTCGCCGAGATCGGCCGCCTGTTGGAGTCCGCAGTCCGTTACGACTCCGGGGTGCGCCGAGTCTTCCTGGCCGACGGCGACGTGATGCGCCGGCCCTTCCGCGAACTGCGCGGGATTCTGACCGCGGTGGCCGCCCGGTTCCCGGACTTGGCGCGCGTGAACACCTATGCCACGGGCAGCGCCATCGCGGACAAGACACCCGACGAACTGGCAACATTGCGGGAACTCAAGCTGCACACGCTCTACCTCGGGTTGGAAAGCGGCGACGCCGAAACCCTGCGGCGCGTTCGGAAGGGCGAGGACGTCGAGACCATGATCGCCGCCGCCGTTCGCGCCCAGGCGGCCGGGATGCGTGTGTCGGTCATGATACTGCTCGGGCTCGGCGGCCGGGAGCGCACGCGCGAGCATGCGGCGGCCACAGCGGACGCGCTGAACCGCATGCAGCCGCGCCTGCTGTCGGCCTTGCGCGTGATTCCCGTGCCGGGTACCGAACTGTACGACGACGTCTGCGCCGGTCGCTTTGCGCAGGTTTCCGAGCGGGGCGCGGTTGAGGAATTGCGGCAGATGGTCGAACGCCTGGCGCTGGCCAACACGATTTTTCGCGCCAACCATGCGTCGAACGTGGTGCCGCTCGAAGCGCGTTTTCCGCGCGACCGGGCGGCCCTGCTGGCGCAGCTCGACACCGTGCTGGCCGCGGGCAGCCTTGACCCCGACGGCCCCGGTCCGCAGCCGTTGTGGCTGTGAGATCAAGGTAGGGCGTGGGCCTCCGGCCCCGCCGCGACAGGGGCGTGACAGTTACGGCGCGGCGGGGACGCCGTCGCCCTACCCCAAAAAGCAAAGAAGCGTTCCTGGCTTCCAAAGCCGCCAGGATACCGGCCGACTCAACGCCTTCAGCCATGCGCAGCCCGAAGATCAAACGTTCCACCGCCTCCGTTTCAGGCGTCAGCCGCTCCACCTCGCGTGGCGGCGCCTCGCCCTGCCGGGCTGCCCGCAGGTAGGCGTCCAGATCCGGCGCGTTCGTCCAGCGCGAGTGGTTTGCATGCGAGGCCGCCGCACAGCCCACGCCGAGATAGGACTCCCCGCGCCAGCAGGACACGTTGTGA
>Ga0118677_10012795_pt1 | contig 12235 bp, 6 predicted proteins | sample AliMusrvi5mmetaG_FD_86154 | JGI IMG/M metagenome (GOLD analysis project Ga0118677, IMG submission 86154)
GTGGCGGACCTCTGGGGTGCTTCTCCTGCCGCCGCAGGTGTTCGGAGGGTGGGCAAGGGACGTGTCATCTGGGGCCGGGCCATGGATGAAATCCTGTCGGCAGATGGCGTGAAGCCCGATGTCGAAATTATTGCCGGTGAACGGTCTCAACACCGCGCCGGCCTTGCAGGTGCGAGCTGGATATGGCATGCCGCCGATGGTGACAATCCCCCGCCTGGCGAACGCATTTTCCGCGCGAGCATCGACATTCCCGAAGGTCGCACTGTCAGCGGAGCCCTGGTGAGCATGACGGCTGACAATAGCTTTCGCCTCACGGTGAACGGCAATGCAATCTGCCGCGGCGATAATTTTCACCAGGTAGTCGATGCGGCTGTTACCGGGTCGTTGCTGCATGCCGGCCGCAATGAAGTGCTGGCGCGCGTGGTGAACGACGGTGATGCGCCCAATCCTGCGGGACTGATCGGCAAGCTGGTGATCCACCTGGACGACGGCAGCCGAATCGAACAGAAGTCCGATGGGACGTCCTGGATGTCTAGTGCCGGCGAGGACAATTGGGCCACTGCGCGTAGTGTGGGTCCCCTCGGTTGCAGTCCCTGGGGGCAGGTCGAGGCGGAAGCGGCTGACCCGGCGCACGTGGCATGGATCCACCGCCGCAGCGCAGACGAGGATATCTACTTCCTCGCCAATTCTTGTGATCGGCCGATCGATGCCACAGCGGTCTTGCGCGCCACGGGCCAGTCGGTGCAACTGTTTGACCCGCTGGATGGATCCGCTCATGAGTTGCCGGAGATGAGCGTCACGAAAGAGGGGCGTACCGCTGTGCCGCTGCATTTCGAACCGGACCAGGCGTTATTCGTGGTGGTCCGGCAGACAAGTCAGAAGTTAGCAGACGGGCGTCAGAACGGGGAAAAGAATTTCCCGACCACCAAGACTGTAATGGAGATTGGCGGAGCCTGGCAGGTGTCGTTTGACGCTTCCTGGGTCAAGCCGCTGCCACCGTCCGCGGTTCCCGGGTCAAAGGAGCTGACGGCGGCATTTGACAAGTTGGATGACTGGAGCAAGCGCCCGGAGGAGGGCATTAGGGGATACAGCGGTGTGGTGACGTATCGGAAGTCGTTCAGCCTTTCGCCCGGTGTTGCGCCGGACAGGCCAATATTCATAGCCATAGGAGAGGTCAAGGAGATGGCGCGGGTGGAACTCAACGGACGTGACCTGGGAGTGGTATGGTGTCCGCCTTGGCGGGTGAGGGTCCCAGCAAGTCTGCTGAAAGCCGCCGGTAACGAATTGGCGATCACAGTCGCCAATACATGGAATAATCGCATGTGTCTCGATGCCGCGTTGCCGGCCAACCAGCGGCTGACCCATGTGGGACACAATCTCCAGGGACAGGCCGCTGCCCACGGTTTGCAGCCCGCAGGCCTCCTTGGGCCGGTCACCCTGCAAATGACTGAACCCGACAAAGGGAAATGACAAAGCTGACCACCTGATGAAGCACCAAGAACTGTTCATGAGGCATGAGCACGCGTAACGCCTTGATTCAGGAGATTCATTCCTTCCCTGCAAATCGAAGACTTGCAAACGTGAGCAGACGCCAGAGACGACACTTTCGACAAAGCCCGTAACACCTTCACGGGTAGGGTGTTACGCCGGATTACGGCAGGTTCTTCCGTGGCCCCAATTGCGCCGTTCCGGGAATCCACCGACGATGCGCCAACCGTTGCAGTCTCGGGCACGAAACGCCAAAAAGGCTCCGGAAAGCGCTATATGTGGGGTTCGCCCAAATCGGCCGGCCCCTACAGGTAGTGTGAACTGGCTGGTCTCAGTTTCCAATCCCAGAAGCGCGCCTCGCAGGGCAAGTCGGACCAATCTGTGGTTCGACGCCCGCTGCGGTAACGCTTTTTATCGCGCCCATCGTAAAACGGTCTGGACTATTTTACGACGCACGCGAGAATGGTCAAATGACTGAACGCCCGCGCCTCTATGCCGCTGTTCTGCAGGATCACCTGCAAAGACACCGTCAGATGGCCCTGATCTCCGGGCCGCGCCAGGTCGGCAAGACCACGCTATGCCGGGCCCTCAGCGACGCCTACTTCAACTGGGACAATGCGGATGACCGGCGGCGCCTTTTGCGCGGCCCCGCCGCGCTGGCCGAAGCGCTGCAATTGGACCGACTGCGCGCCCGGCCACCGGTAGCGGTCCTCGACGAATTGCACAAATACTCGAAATGGAAAACCTTGCTCAAGGGTTTCTTCGACACCCACGGTGACCGGGTGCGATTGCTAGTGACGGGCAGTTCCCGGCTGGACGTTTTCCGTCGTGGCGGCGACAGCCTGATGGGGCGGTATCTACTGTATCGCATGCATCCCTGGAGCGTGGGCGAATGCTTGCGAACCGACCTGCCTGTGCGCGAGATTCAGTCGCCGGGCGAGGTCCCTGCCGCCGACTGGGCTGCGCTCTGGGAGCATGGCGGATTTCCCGAGCCGTTTCTGCGGCGGGACACCCGTTTCACGCGCCGCTGGCGATCCTTGCGGCAGGAACAACTCTCGCGGGAAGACCTCCGCGAAGTCGCGCACATCACCGACCTCGGCACCTTGGAAACCCTGATGCAACTCTTGGCCGAGCACAGCGCGCAGCAGCTTGTCTATTCCAACCTCGCCCAGGAAATCCAGGTGGCGGTGGACACGGCCAAGCGGTGGATTGATCTGCTGGGCCGCATGCACTACGGGTTCCTGGTCCGGCCCTGGTACAAGAACGTCGCCAAGGCTTTGCGCAAGGAACCTAAATGGTTCCTGCGCGACTGGAGCGGAGTCGCGGACAACGGCACGCGAGCGGAAACGTTCGTCGCTTGCCACCTGCTGAAGGCGGTCGAAGGCTGGACCGACCTGGGGTTCGGCGATTTCGAACTCCGTTACCTGCGCGATAAACAGAAGCGCGAAGTGGACTTCCTGGTTGTGCGCGACCGCCGGCCGTGGTTCCTGGTCGAGGTCAAGCTCGCCGACGCGAGCCTCTCCCCATCGCTGGCGCATTTCCAGACCCAGACCAAGGCCCCCCATGCCTTCCAGGTCGTGATGAACCTGCCCTACGAGCCAGCCGATTGCTTTGCGATGCGGCAACCCGTGGTGGTTCCGGCCAAGACCTTCCTGGCCCAGCTTCCGTGACCTGAAAGATCTGGAGAGAGGGGAAGCTCACGAAACGCGCCTCGTCGCCTCGGCCCTCTTCCTGCTTTGTGCGCCAGTAGGAGAGGGAGAAGTGGTAGAATCCTGCAACACGCTCATTGCTCGGGTGTTACGCCGGAATACGGCAGGTTCTTCCGGGGTTCCAATTGCCCCGTCCTCCCGGAAACCAACCGACGAGGCCAACCGTTGCAGCCTGCGGCACGAAACGCCAAAGAGGCGCCAGAAAGTGGTCGTAACTGCTCAGGTAGTGGGGCGGGCGTCTCGCCCTCGAACCTACCGACGCGGGCGGGACGCCCGGCATGGCAGGCGAGACGCCCGCCCCACTACCGGGTCCTACTTAATAGAGAAGAAAACGTGAGCCGAGGTTGCAAACTCGCGGCTCGGACGGTAGCGCCGCAGGCGGGTTCTTTTAGCCCACCATATCTCTCAAAACCTCGGAAAGGTAGCGGAGTTCCTCATCAATCTCCGGCACCCCGGCGACGGTGTGGTGAATTTCAGCGCGCCCCAAATCACGGAAACGCCTCCGGAAGCGCGAAGCCTCGGCCTTGACTGCCTCTTCGGTCTTGCCTAGCCGCCGGGCAATCTCGGCCTGCGGCAGGCTGGTCACACCGCCGGGCAACTGGGATTTCATCTGCTCAAACACTTCAGTCTTGCCCTGCGCTGCATACTCCTCCCGAAGCTCCTCAACGGCGTTCTGGACTATCGTCAACGCCCAGTCGCGGTCGAACCGGGTGTCAGGCGTCATTGCGTCTGGGGGTTCCAGGCGGTAGCGCTCCTCCGGGGTGAGGGCATCAAGGTGGATGATCGTCTTGCCGCCGCCGCGCTTGGCTGCGCGTTCCCGATCCCGGCAATCTGCGAGAAAATGCTTCAACGCAGCCTTCAGAAAATCGCGGAAACGACCCTTGCTCTGATCCAGGTCCGCCAAATAGCATTTCTCAAGCACCCGCTCGAAGAATGCCTGGGTAAGGTCCTCGGCATCCTGAGGGGAACTGCCGTGGCGCCGCACAAAAGCGTACAGGAGATACCAATAGCTCTGGCAAAGCTGCTCCAAGGCGGCACTGGCGGCGGGTGAATCCGTTTGGCCGGCAGCCAGCACGACGCTCCAGTGGGTGGTGGTGAACTGGGCAGCGCGCCCTGCGCTTGAATGGGTAGTGTCTATGGTCGGAATCATGCAGCGCGGACTCCGCTCACAGTATTGGTCTCCTTCTGGCTCGGTGGCCAGGATGAGCAACTCGGTCGCATGCTCTGGCCCATGAGGAGATTTAAGGCACTTTCCCGATCCGATTTCAAGGCGCAAATGGTGCGATCCACCGGGGCGGGCAACTCCCGAAGGGAATGCAGAATGAACGTGGTGGGGGTGGAAATCCCCCAGGTCTGGAGGCAAAGCCTCTGGAGTTCAGAAGGAAAGTGACGGATGGAAAAGTTCAACCAACTGCCCAAGACCGAGGGGGGTGGACAAGGCCCAATGCTGAGCTCTAAAGGTTAAAGACCGATCGGAAGTGGGTTCGAGCAGCGCACCGACGGAAGGCTTGCGCGGGTGCCGGCGACCAGATAAGCTTGCTCGATGAGCAAGACGGAAATCCTGGCCGAGTTGCCCCGGCTGGACCACCGCGAGCGGCGCAAGATTGCCCGGGCGCTGTTTGCCATCGAAGCCGATGCCCAAACGCTGGCGGATTGCGACCGGCGCGCGGACGAACACTTCCTGATGCTCGACGCCATGGAGGCACAGGATGCCCAGGCCAAGCGTCGGTGAGGTTTGGCTGGTGGATCTGGGGCTGGCCGCTGAGCCGCTGCATCTCCAGGGATAGTCGCGGCGCGGCTAGGACGCGGCCCGTGGTGCAGGCGTGTTGCTAGGGAGGCGGTCCGGCACTGGTCCGGTAGCGGTCCGAGGTGGATCGCGAAAGGCCCTTTGTTTGCAGGGGGTTTCTGCTTCTTTTCGCATCCGGCGGTCTTTGCGCTGCGGGTGTGGAGTAGTCACGCCGGATCGAATAATGCTGGCCGTTGAGTGGTCCGGACTATTCCACTTCTCAGCCTGCTGCGGCTAGGAATGTCCGCGCTCCGGAGAACCTGAGCTGTGCGCGGCGGTGAGAGCCTGATCGGCCCTTGCTTGCCTTGATGGTGTTCTTCGGTAATGTCCTCGATATAGAACTCAATGAAAGACACCGTCGCTTGCCTGTTGCTGTTCAACCTCGCTCTTTGCTGCGCCCCCGCTGCCGACAGCGTCATCGTCTTCAACGAAATCCAGTATCATTCCGCCACCAATGAGGCTGCCAACGAGTGGGTCGAGCTGCACAATCAGATGGCCATCGACATCGATGTGTCGGCCTGGTCACTCACGGGCGACCTCGGATTCACATTTGGGGAAGGCACGATCATCCCGGCAGGAGGTTACCTCGTCATCGCCAGCGATCCGCCAACGCTGCGGGCCGCCGCGGGCATCACCAACGTGCTAGGGCCTTTCAGCGGCCGGCTCAACAACTCCGGCGGCGATATCAAACTACGCGACCGCAACGATCGGCTGATGGATGAGGTGGCATACGGCGACGGCGGCAAGTGGCCGGTCGCCCCGGACGGGTCGGGTGCGACGCTGGCGAAACGCGACCCCAACTCGGCCAGCGGGCCGCCGAAGAACTGGACAGCGAGCGTTCTTGTCGGTGGCACGCCGGGCGGGGGAAATTTCCCGGAGACCAACGCGGTGCAGCACCGCTCGCTGATCGCTTTCAACTCTCTCTGGCGCTACGAAGCTTCCGGCACCGACCTCGGCAGCGCGTGGCGCGCGCCCACTTTCGACGACCGCAAATGGGCCGGACAGAATAACGCCACCCTGAGTTCCTACTGGCCCTTTGATGGCAATGCCACCGCCACCCGTGGCACGGGTGGCACCTTTGTCGGCGCCGTCACGGCCACGCCTGACCGCAAGGAGGCGACTGGCGGTGCGCTCAAGTTCAGTGGCGACTCGTCATATGTGGAAGTGAGCGGCGGCGGCGGCCTGAATGGCGCCACGGCCGGCACCATCAGCTTGTGGGTGAGATGGAGCGGCACGCAGGACGCTGATTGCTGCGGCACCTTCGGAGCCGTGCTCGCGCGGCAGGGCAACGGCCTGTTCTCGGATGACATCCTTGCTCTGGACGGTGCCGACCCCAACACCGCACGGGTTGTATGGAGGCAATCTGGAGGACCGGCACCCGTGCTTCTCACGGGCACGACCTTCGTCAGCACGAACTGGCATCACGTCGCCGTTACTTTCGCGTCGACCAGCAGCACACTCTACGTCGATGGCGTGGCGCAGGGCACCGCCACCGGTACAGGTCTGCATGACAATGCTGGCATACCGCTCTCGATTGGCGCCTGGGCCGGTGACGGCGGCGGATTCGCGACCGCGAGCATCGATGACGTCGCCATTTGGAACCAGCCACTGACGGGGGCCCAGATCGCGCAACTCGCCGCCCAAACCCACGCTCCGCTGGACTTCGCCACGCCGGAGTCCGCCGTGTATTTTGCCGGCGATGGCCGGCTCACCAGCCAGGACGAGTTGCGGCGCACTGCCTTGCCGCTGGGTCCGACCACGTATTACTTCCGCAATTCGTTCCAGTTCGCGGATGATCCGGCACGGACCGAGCTCAAGCTCGATCTGGCGGTAGACGACGGCGCGGTGGTTTATCTCAATGGCGCCGAAGTTTATCGACAGAATATGCCGGCCGGCGCGGTGAGCTATGCGACGCTCGCGGCCAACGCCGTCGCCGATACCCCCATAGTGAACGGCATCTCGCTCGCACCGACCCACCTGGTGGCCGGCACAAACGTGCTAGCCGTCGAAGTGCATCAAGCCGTTGCGTCGGACAGTGGCATGGTCTTTGGCGCCGGTTTGAGCGCGCTCGTAACCCCACCTGGTCCCGGACCGGAGGCTTTCGATCCGGGCGGGCTCGTGTTCAATGAAATCACCGCCGCCGGTGCCGTGCCGTTTGAAATCGAGTTGATCAATCGCAGCCAGGCGCCATTGGACTCCGGCGGCTACCTCCTGCAACGCCGGGGGGTCTCCCCAGACGCGCAGTATTTGCTGCCGTCCCAGACCGTGCCTGCCGGCGGATTCCTCATCCTGGCCGAGCCGGCCCTTGGGTTCGGAGCCGCACCAGGCGATAAGTTCTTTCTGTTTCGTCCCGGCAAGGCGGCGGTCGCCGACGCGCTCGAAGTCCACGAGCGCCCGCGCGCACGTTCGCCCGACGGTGACGGTGCCTGGCTCACGCCCAGCGCGGTTACGATTGGAGGGAACAATCGTTTTGTGACGCACCTCGAGGTGGTCATCAACGAAATCATGTACCACGCCCCGCCGGCGCAACCGTTCCGCGCCTCGCCGGAGCAGTGGGTCGAGTTGTTCAATCGCTCCAGCAACGCTGTGGATCTCACCGGCTGGCGTCTGGATGAAGCGATCGACTTCCGCTTCGCCGCGAACACCGTACTCCCGCCGGGCGGCTATCTCGTGGTGGCGAACGACCCGGCCGCGCTGTTAGCTAAATTCCCAGGCATCGCTGTAGTCGGGCCTTTTACAAACGCGTTGTCGCACTCGGGCGAAAACCTGGTCCTCCGCGACGCGGCCGATAACCCGGCCAATACGGTGCACTACTACGACGACGGCCGCTGGCCGGAAGCGGCGGACGCGGGCGGTTCGAGCCTCGAATTGCGCGATCCGCGGGCCGACGGCAACGCCAGCGAGGCGTGGGCAGCCAGCCGGGAGAGCGGCCGATCAGCGTGGCGCACCTACTCCTATCGTGGCCTCGCGGCCGCAAGCCCCGTCGGCCCGGACGGACAGTGGCACGAGTTTGTCCTGGGCCTGCTGGGCCACGGCGAGGTGCTGCTGGATGATATCCAGGTGATCGAGACACCGTCCACGACGCCGATAAACCTCATCCAGAACGGCACGTTCGACACCCAGGGCACGAACCATTGGCGCATCATCGGCAATCATCACGGCGAGGTCATCGAGGATCCCGATCAACCCGGTAACAAGGTGCTCCGCCTGGTGGCCACCGGCGGCACGGAGCACATGAGTAATCACGCCGAAACCACCTTGGCTGGCAATCGCGACGTGGTTAACGGACGCGAGTATCTGATTTCGTTCCGCGCGAAGTGGCTCAGCGGTTCCGCGCAGCTCCACACGCGGCTTTACTTCAATCGTCTGGCCCGTACGACACTGCTCGAGACGCCGACTCTGCACGGCACACCGGGTACGCAGAACTCCACGCTTACGGCTAACATCGGCCCGACCTATTCCGACTTTGGCCATGTGCCGGCGGTGCCCGCGCCCTTCGCGCCGGTCGCGGTATCCGTCCTCGCGGCCGATCCGGATGGCGTGGCGGCGCTGACACTCTGGTGGCGCGTGGACACCAACGCGTGGAACAGCGTACCGATGGCGCCGGACACGTCAACGCCTCAACGCTTCAGCGCCACCGTCCCCGGCAAAGCCGCGGGCACCATCATCCAGTTTTATGTCCAGGGAACCGATGCCCGTGGCGCGACGTCGATGTTTCCCGCGGCCGGCCCGGCTTCGCGCGCGCTTTACAAAGTCGAGGATGGCCTGGCCGCAACCAACGGCTTGCACAACCTACGGCTCATCGTGCGGAGCGACGACGCCAACCGGATGCACAATAACATCAACGTTATGAGCAACGACAAAACCGGCTGCACGGTAATTTACGACGAGCGGGAGATCTTCTACGACGTTGCGGTGCGTCTCAAAGGCAGCGAGCACAGCCGTACGGTATCGCCGCGCCTGGGGTTCGAGGTCGACTTCGACTCCGCCCACTTGTTCCGCGGCATCCATCAGGAACTGGGCATTGACCGCTCCGAGAGCACCGGCTTCGGTCAGCGGGAGATGTTGAACCTGCAGACCCTCAATCACGCGGGGGGCCTGCCCACTCGATATGACGATCTCATCCAGGTCATCACGCCGCGGCTGGAGCACACCGGCCCGGCGGATTTGCAACTGGCCAGCTACGGCAAAGTGTTCCTCGCTGACCAATTCCCCAACGGCACCGACGGCACGGTCTTCGAATACGAGTTGGTCTACCAACTCAATCCACCCACCGACAATGGCACGCCGGAGGGCAACAAGGTGCCCGCCCCCGACAGCGTGATGGGCACGGCCATTCGCAATCTCGGCGACGACAAGGAAGCCTACCGCTGGACGATGCTGATCAAGAACAACGCGGACCTTGACGATTACAGCGGAATAATGGCCTTCTGCAAAGCGATGGAACTAACGGGTGCGAATTTCATCACCCAGATCACCAACCATCTCGATGTGGACTCATGGCTGCGCGGTGTAGCGGTGAACGACCTGGTCGGCGTGGGCGACAGCTACGGTGGCGACGGATCGCAGCACAACGTGAAATTCTATGTCCGACCCAGTGACAATCGCGTGATCTACTTACCGCACGACATGGATGCCTTTTACGACGCCAACCGCCCCATTGTGCCCAACGGCGACCTGGGCAAGCTCATCGCCGTCCCGGCCTTTGCCCGCGCGTACTACGGCCACCTGCTGGACCTCATCGCGACCACCTACAATCCGAGCTACCTTGGCCACTGGGCGAACCAGTTCGGCCGGCTGCTGCCGGCGCAGGATTTCGCCGGGCACCTTGCCTTTGTCAGGACCCGGGGCGGCGTGGTGACCAGTGCGGTCAACGCCGCCGTGCCCAACGTCGCCTTCGCCATCACCACCAGCGGCGGCCACAACTTTGCCACCTCCAACAGCGTCGTCACGCTTTCGGGCAACGCCCCGCTGGGCGTGAAGGACATCGAGGTCAATGGCGTCCGCTACCCGCTCGCCTGGAACAGCCTCACGGTGTGGTCACTGCAAGTTCCGCTCCACGCCGGCACGAACCCGCTCGCCGTGCAGGGTCTCGACCGCGCCAGCCTGCGCCCAGCCAGCTTCCTCGCGAACATCACTGTCACCAACCTGGGCCCCAGCGCCTTGCTACCGGTGCTGATCAACGAATGGATGGCTGACAATGCCGGGCCGGGCGGTTTGCCGGACCCACTGACCGGAGCGTATTCGGACTGGTTTGAACTCTACAATCCCAACGCCGTGGCCAGGGACCTCTCCGGCTTCTACCTCAGCGACTCGCTGGCGGAACCGGCCAAGTGGCCGATGCCCTCCGGGACGATCATTCCCGCACTGGGTTTCCGTTTGGTCTGGGCCGACAACCAGACCAATCTCAATAGTCTTTCCACCAACGGCGACCTGCACGTGAACTTCCAGCTCAGCAAGAAGGGCGAAACCATCGCGCTGACAGCGCCCGATGGCACCTTGCAGCACGCGATCTCCTTCGGCTCCCAATCCCAGAACCTCAGTCAGGGCTTGTTCCCGGATGGCACTACCAACGTCTGTTTTTTGATGACCAACTGGACCCCGCATGCCAGCAACCAACTCGGGATGCCGCCGGCGCCTCAAATTGGCGGGGTCACCCTGACCACCAACGGCGCGGTGGATATTTGGGCGGCGGCACTTTACGGCCGCGCCTACCGCTTGGAATTCAAAGACGACCTGGCGGTCCCGGCTTGGGCCCCGCTGGCCACCAACCGCGCCGTCAACGGCCGTGTCACCGCCACCGACAACCACCCTGGCAAAGCCCAGCGATTCTACCGCACAGTACTCTTGCCCTAATGAGAGCCTCCCTCAAGCTCCTGGGCCTGGAGACGGCGCGGGTTTGCTGAATTCTACACTCTATGAGGCAAATTGCGTTCAAAATGCAACTCAAACCCGGCTGCCAGGCGGAATACAAAAGCCGTCACGATAACCTCTGGCCGCAGCTTGCCACTCTGCTAGGGGAGGCGGGCATCTCGGACTACTCCATTTTTCTCGACGAGCAAACTCTGGCCTTGTTTGCAGTGCTCAAGCTTGCCGAGCCAAACTCTCTGGCCGACCTGCCGAAACACCCGATCATGCGAAGCTGGTGCGCTTACATGGCTGACATCATTGAAACCAACCCTGACCACTCGCCGAAGGTCGTGGACCTGAAACAGCTTTTTCACTTTGCGTGACCTGTTCATCCATGAGAATGAATACGTACGCCAGGCCAAATCGGCGATGGATGAAGCAGATGGCGCGGAGATAAAAAGAACCATGAAACACATCCTTACACTCCTCGTCGCCACCTGCCTTTCTATCATTCCGATTTCGCTCTTCGCTGCGCCTGTTTCCGAACCGATAACCCGCACGGCCAACGACCGGGAGTTTCTTTTCGAATCGCCTTGGCTGAAGGTAGCTTTTTCCCGTGAGCAGCCGAAAATGACCTACCTGTCTGTTGATTCCTTGGGCACGGGCCGCCATCACCGGAACTTGCTCAAGGCCGAGCAGTTTTGCCGCCTTCATTCGCGAATGCCCGCAGACAATCACCCCGTCCGCATCGACAACAATTGGTTGCCTGAATCCAAATTCCTTAATGCTCTTCGCCACCGCTTCCACGGCATTGTCATTGATGCGGGGATTGTTTTCGTAAGGCTTTACATCATCAATTTTCCATAATTCTATTTGCATATGTATTCCTTTCTTTTCGCTCTATCACCGCTGGGCTTCGCCGGTTTCAATACCCGTCCCAATACCCCGGCGGCATCGGCGGCGCCGGAGGATAATAAGAATTCAACATGTCCTGGGGGTTGGGCAATGGATTCACCGCGCGGTAAATCACTCTTCCCCGCGGCCCCTTCTGAGTGCTTCTGCCCGGCTCAAGCCTGAAATTGGTGTTCACCCTCTTTGCGACAAGCCGCTCTTTCTTCAGCAAAGTCACCAGCTCCATAAACAAGTCAACGGCCATTTTTCCGATGCTGTCAGGAAACCGCCGTATGGCGCTCGGGCCCGGCGCGGTAAGCGTGTGAAACACAGTGTCGTCAAGCGCGATAAACCCCATCTCCGGGCCGATCTGGATTTTTTTCGATTTCAGGTACTCGAAACACTTCTCCCCGTAATCCGACCGCTGGTAGAAAAGCGCATCGGGACGCTTCTCCAGCGAAAGCCATGTCTCCAGCATCTTGATGGCAAACTCCTCATCCTCGGCATAGCC
>Ga0118677_10012796_pt1 | contig 12234 bp, 13 predicted proteins | sample AliMusrvi5mmetaG_FD_86154 | JGI IMG/M metagenome (GOLD analysis project Ga0118677, IMG submission 86154)
GTAAGGGCTTCCCCCACGACCCGATACAGGATGGTTTTCAGAGCAGCGGGAACCGGAGGGAGGTCCGAATCGCATTTTAAGGCGATGGAAAGTTGAGCCCCATATTTGAAATTATCGATAACCAATTCCAGAATCTTTGGCAGGTCCAAATCTTCGAGAAACGGAGGATGGAGAGAGGAGGCCAGGCTGCGAACGGTCTTCAGCGACTCATCGATCAAGTTCAGGCATCGATCCCGGCTGTTCTGAATGTCCGGCGCTAGTTTGAGGCTTTCGATTTCGAGTCGGGCCAAAGTCAGCAGTTGGCCCATGTGGTCATGGAGGACCGCGCTGATATTCCGCCGCTCGACCTCTTGCAATTGGAGCAAGCGATCGGAAAGGGACCTGATTTCGAATTCACGAATGCGCAGATTTTCTTCGGTGGATTTGTGTTCGGTCACGTCGAAGAGTAATCCTTGAATCAGCAGAGGGTTCCCGGATGAATCGCGAATCAGAACCGCCTCCTCCCGGACCCATTTGACGGCCCCAGACTGGGTTCGGATCCGGTAAATCGCATGGAAGGGGTCGCCGCTGGCGATGAACCTGGAAAAATCTCGATCATGTTCGGGGAGATCTTCAGGTAGGACCAGTTCCCGCAACAAATCGGGATTATCCAGGAATGCTCGAGGCGGGTATTCGAGGAGTTGTTCAACCTGTGGACTGATAAAGATTGCGGTGACTTTGGGGCTGGGTGAAAGGGAAAAGAAGACGGCGGAGAAACGACTGATGAGGGTTTGATAGGATTGTTCCCAGCCTTTGAGCATCAGGGCTTGCTCAATGCAAAGATCCAGGGTTTCGTGGAATAGGTGGGGGTCGGGGGGATTATGATAGGCCGTGCCGATATCCACGGCTACCGCTTCGGGAATGGGCGAAAGCCCGAGGAGGATCCAATTCAAGTCGGGCAGGCTGTAAAACAGGAGATTCATCATGCGGCCTTCGCCGTTGATGAGATGTTTTTGACCCTGGCCTTCAGCTTGTAAGCGGACGGGATCGAGTTGGACAAATTCACCCCCCAGAACGGCCAGAGGTTTCCAGATCAAGAGGCGATCTTTGGGGCGGACGACGGGGCCGAATTCGGAATGGAGGACGATGTGGCCTTTGCCATCGATGACAAAATTGTGATGATCTGTCGGGGGCGCAACGGGAAATATGAAGTCCTGAAAACGGGCGAGCGGGATATCCATGCTCCAGATTCCGAGGCATTCATCGCCCCGGTAGACAGGCAGCGACCCGATGATGAAGGGGCCTTGCGAGCCCAAGTCGTTGGACGGAGAGACCCATTTAAAAGTGCGCTCCGGATTGGCCTCGGGGCCGGCCACTTGCCAGGGGTAATAGTTTTTCCAATCGAAATCGGGGGGGATTATTCCCTCTGAGTCGATAAAGGGATAGGTGATCACTCCATTCCGACTGTCCTGGAAATAAATATACTGTGGAAGCTGATTGAGTTGGTCAATCTGGATGGCCATCGGTCCCGCCAGATGACGGAGGGCATGGAAATGAGCGCGGAGGACGGGATCATCTCGCAAGCCTTCCGGCCAGAAATAGGTGAGTTCGGGACGATCAGCGATTTCCCCGCACCGTAATCGTTCCCTCGAAGGACGCGGCAGGAATTGTCCGTCAGGTCCGGACGCGAAGCCCTCGGCCGTGAGCCAGGCGTCAATCCCTTTGTCGGAGACATCGTCAGTTTCGATAAGGAAAAGGGTGAGTCGACGGAGTTCATGGGCAACCCGTTCGATCCAGCGGGTCTGCCGGCGCAATCGGGCCCGAGCTTCGTCGAAAGAAGGGAGCGGTAGGTTTTCAGATTGAGGCATGGGTGGGCAAGGGTTCGGGAGGTGATAGGATAACGGACAAGGGGATGGCTTGTGGGTCATCAACGAAATCAGCCTGGCAAAGGGCGAACTGATCCGAAGGCATGGGCAGGTATTTGCCCTCAGCGCCGCCCAGAAGTTCGCCGGAATGGGTTAGGACTTCGCCTGCGGTCAGTATCAGTTTTGAAGTCGCGCGGCTGACCTGGGAGCGAAAAACCAAATCCATACCGAGTGAAATGGGTTTTTTGAGACGAGTGGTGAATTCCGCGGCGACGCACATACGATGCGCGGCCAGGATGGCGGACCAGGTCATGACTTCATCGAGAAGGGTGCCGGTGATTCCCCCGTGGATGATATGGCGGTATCCGAGATCGGCGGCGCGCGGTCGGTAACGGAGTGTAACGAAATGTCCGTCAAATTGAGAACGCAGATGAAGTCCGTGGGGGTTATCGATGCCGCAGACAAAACAGGAACGGGTCCATGGAAGGGTTCCCTGACAGGGAGCGGGAGGGGTTGACGGATTCATGGCTGGGGGCTGGACTCCTCGGCAATCCAACGGAGATATTCCGGTGCGCCGTTGGGAATGGGGTGATGGATGAGTTCGGGAAGTTCGTAAGGATGATTCCGACGGATGAAGGCGATGAGCGCGGGGACTCGGGCGGCGGTGGTTTTAGCCTCGAGTCGGTACTCGGCGGCGGTTTCGACGGCATCTTTCCAACGATAAACGCTATGAATCGGTGCGAGTTGCACACAGGCCGCAAGTCGGGATTCGACCAGTTGACGCGCGAGATTTTTAGCCTTGCGGACGTCGGGGAGGGTGGTGACGACGATTTGACACTGTACTTTACGTTTCATTCGGTTTTATAATAACTTGAATTCAGTCGGGTGACAAGCTTGTTGCCGGTTGGGAGGATACGAACGGATGAAACGACCGCGGGAAATAACGATTCGCCTGATCCAGATGGAGGTGATGCCCGGCTGTCCGTCAGACAATACGGAACGAATGTTGGCGGCTGTGTCGGCGGCGCGGGGAACGGGAACCGATCTGGTCGTCTTTCCGGAGATGGCAATTCCCGGATATCTGATTGGGGATGAATGGGAACGGGAAGCCTTTTTACGAGATTGCGAGGCGGCTGGGGAGCGACTCCGGGAGGCGGCGCGGGGTATCACGGTGATTTTTGGCAACGTGGCGATGGATTGGACCCGACGTAACGAAGACGGCCGGGTTCGTAAATATAACAGCCTGTTCGTGGCGCACGACGGCCGGTTTGTGGGGCCGGAAAACGGGCGTTATCCCTTTGTGATCAAAACCCTTTTGCCGAATTACCGCGAGTTCGACGATAGCCGCCATTTCTTTGACATCCGCAAGCTGGCATTGGAAGAAAACCGACCCGTGGGCGATTTGATCCGGCCTGTGGCTGTCGATGGATTACGTTTGGGCTGCATATTATGTGAGGATGCCTGGGATCTGGACTATGCGATATCGCCGTTACGCTTGATGGGCGAAAAATCCCCCGATCTCTTCATTAATATCAGTTGTTCGCCTTTTACGCTGAACAAGAATCACAAACGCAACCGGGTATTCAACAAGATTGCGTCTGATTTGGGGCGCCCCCTGGCCTATGTCAACAATGTGGGGATTCAGGACAATGGCAAGACCGTCTTCACCTTTGACGGGGCCAGTTGTATATATGATGGGCATGGCGGACAAGTAACCGGGCCATTGCCTTTCACGGAAGGGGTGCTGACCCAAACCATTCCCTTGAACCCATTGGCTTCGTTCGGCCAACCGATTGAGTTGAAGGATGACGATGTGGCCATGATCCACGGTGCCCTCTCCTATGGGACACGCAAATTCATGGAAATCCGACGGATCCATACCGTGACGGTAGGGGTTTCCGGAGGCATCGATTCGGCGGTCGTGGCGGCGCTATACCGTACTCTGTTGCCGGCGGATCGACTCTTGCTGGTCAATATGCCGGGGCGCTTTAACTCGGGAACCACCCGGAATCTGGCGCGTAACCTGGCAGCCAATTTGGGCGCCTATTATACCGATATTCCGATCGGGGAGAGCGTGGACTTGACGCGCACCCAAATTCAGAACCGGTCTATTCAAAGTGTGGATGGCAGTCTTCGATCGACGCTGACCCTGACGGATTTCATGTTGGAGAATGTCCAGGCGCGGGATCGGTCTTCGCGGATCTTGGCGGCGGCTTCCTCTGCGTTTGGCGGGGTGTTTACCTGTAACGCCAATAAATCCGAGACGACGGTGGGATATTCGACCCTGTATGGCGATTTGTGCGGCTACCTGGCCAATCTGGCGGATTTATGGAAAGGTGAGGTTTACGACCTGGCCCATTATTTGAACAGTTCGGTGTATGACCGGGAGGTGATTCCTCGCGGCAGTATCGATATTGTACCGTCTGCGGAATTGAGCGCAGCTCAGGCTGTGGACGAAGGGAAGGGGGATCCGTTGATCTATCCTTATCATGATTGCCTCTTCCGGAGTTGGGTGGAGTGGTGGAACCGGGCTACGCCGGAGGAGAACCTGGCGTGGTATCTGGATGGATCTCTAGCCGAACGACTCGGCTACCCCGGCCGGATCGATGCCTTGTTTGCGACGGCGACGGATTTCATCGCCGATCTGGAACGCTGGTGGAATCAATACCAGGGAATGGCCATCGCAAAGCGGATCCAGGCGCCACCGATTTTGGCCATCAAGCGGAGAGCCTTCGGCTTTGATCATCGTGAAGCACAGATCGGGCCGCGGTATACCCGGAAGTATGGTGAGCTCAAGGCGCAAACGCTGAGGGGTGGATGAAAGAGGAAATGATGGACATTAAGAGGAACCTATGAACCAATCTCAACCGATTTCGATTCGGCCGTATCAACTGATGTGTTTGGTTTGCCGGGGAGCGGCTGCCGATCCGAAAGCTTACGATCATTCCGCGCGTCTGGATGAATTGGCCGCTTTGATCCGGGATCATCCGGAACAACCCTTGTCCCTGCGATGCAACGTGGATTCGGTCTATGCCTGGCAAAATCCGGGGCCCGAATGGGATACCCCCGAGGGATCGATGTTCAATACCAAACGCGATCTGGATGTTTTGCGCGAACTCGGGTTGGTTCCGGGCGATACCCGTCCGGCCTTGGAATTGATGACCCGCTTGATCACTAAAATCCCCGTTTGCCGGGGAATTTGCGGTTATGGGACGGCAACCAGCCCCGATTGGAAGGGGTGCCGTTGGGCAGCGAGTGGAAATTATGAGGCGGGGGTTGCCCGCGGAGTGGCGGCGGTGATTCCTCCCCGTCCGGCTGAGGAGAAGACCCGTTGCAAGACCCGTTCCTGTACAGAACTGATGGCGGCGGATCGTTTGAGGATTCGTCCCCATCACCTGTTGTGCATGGCGTGTTTTCACGGAGGCAAAGCTGACTTGGCGCCGATTGCCGAGGATAATGTTTTCGAGGCGATTGATGCCATTCAGAAAAATCCGGACCTCCCGATCGAGTTGATTCCCGGTCCCTGCATGGTCTGTCCGCCGTGTTCCACGTATAATCCTAACACCGGCTGGTGCATTGGGGGAAACGGGATGGGTTTGCGCGACGAGAAAAAAGATTTGGATACCCTTCAACGGTTGGGGTTGAAATACGGTGATATCCGATCCGCCCGTGAGTTGTATCGGTTAATCTTCGAACGCATCGGGGCAACCCTGGAGATTTGCGGGTACGGTGATGGGCGGGTGGACAGTTACGAATGGACAATTTGCGGCGGGGCGATTCAATCCGGTTCAGACCCGACTCTGTATGCGCTTGCCCGCATGGCGGGCTTGGGAATTAAAGAAGCCGGTGAAGCTTAGCCGGAACAATTCAGTTGGTGTGCGTTTCCGAGGTGGCCCGACGGCTCCGTACGGCGGGCTCTGCTCTACGCTTTCTCCCGGAGGCCGTGGTCGGAGCCCCCGGCCCACCCCAGAGATTGCATTCTCCGTTCAGTGATGGACTTCAACTGCATTGCAGATGACCGGGATCTTCATAACCGCTGATTTGTCGAAATATTGCCTGGATTGGTGGACACCGTTGCCCCTTCACAACTGAATCGTTCTCTCTAAGGCTTTCGCTGCCCCACAGCGGCGCGCTACTTTTCCACCGCTTGGAGTTCCGTGCTTCGGTCCACGGTGAGGTCCGCCTGTCCGAATGCATCGCTTTCCTGGGGCAGGTATAAGTGTAACCAGTCATGGAGCGAATCGATTTTTAGGACCCCTTTGGACATTTCGAAGTCGAGAACATGTCCTCCGCTGGATCGGTCATCAGCCAGGAAATGAAGATGGTAACCGGGCACATTGATTCCTTTGACAAATGCGGGTGATCGAAAACCGATCAGAGTTCCCCGCACCTCACTCAATTCAAAGACGGACTGGGTTTTAGTCGCCTCAACCAAGGTGGGGTAGGGCTTTTTCTGGGCGGGGATACTGCGGGTCCATACGTGACTAAACGTGCCATGCAGCAGGATCGCGCAGAATTGATTGGGTTGGGGTACCAGGCGGTCGATTTCCTTTTCCAACTGTTTGGAATTGAGGGAATGGTTGATTTGTTTCTGACAATTGGGCTTAAAACGGGTGACACAGGCGAACGGGGTTTTGATGGAATTGGCCGGTTCATAAACGTGGCCATCCGCGCGAACCTGATAAAACCGACCATTAATCAAAATCATCTCACCATCAAGTCCTTCGAACGTACCGATGCCAAAATCGCCGGCTTTGCGCAAGTCGCCCAACGACATATGTCCGTCATAGACACCCGACAGCAGTGCGTCAATCGTGGCGACTTGGGTGATACCGTTGGGTGGAGCGGTACAACATCCGGCAAGAGACACCACTAGGAAAAGAAATAGGAAGAAAGATCGAAACCGTTGCGCTGTCATGAGGAAACTCCCGAAATCAGTAATCTGGATTAAGCGGAAATGTCGTCAGGAAAATGGCGTACCTGGCTGGAGTTGAACCAGCAACCTTCTGATCCGTAGTCAGATGCTCTGTCCAGTTGAGCTACAGGTACGTAAAAACGAAGGCGCTTTATAGCTGAAGCGGGGTTGGAATGCAACCTTGTATTTTTCGCGTGTTAAGTCCGTGAAAAAGCAGGATTGCAATTTGGCGTGGGTCCGGTAGGATAGCGGCCGTTTTTCGGGTTACCCGAACAGAACAATTGAATAGCGGCTTACGGAGAGGTGACCGAGTGGCCGTTTGCGGGTTGCCCGCAATGGCCGTAGGCCCCCGAAGGGGCAAGCCCGTCCCGGGCGCAGCAACGTGCAGCTCGCTGCACCGAAGGCCGCGGGAACCCAGCGATTTGACCGGGCAACCGGTTTGACAATAGAATACAGGCCAATGGAGAGGTGACCGAGCGGCCGAAGGTGCAGCACTGGAAATGCTGTGTACTCCAAAAGGGTACCGGGGGTTCAAATCCCTCCCTCTCCGCCATTCTTAGAATTGCCAATAGAATCAATGGTTTCGTGACGTTTGACGGGGTGGGGCGGGTAAAGTCATAACGCTAAGTCATAACAGGCCCACCCGTATCAATGGCGTTTAAGGGTGTTTAATCGCGTGTAATTTCTATCGGTTCGGAGTGTTCGCTTTGCGCTTCCGTCCCGGTGGGGTGCCCGTCCCAGCGGGGTGCCCGGCGTCAATGCGCTGATATTTGGGGCGGGTCGGTCGCCTGTTGTGGGGCGTTCTAGGCTATTGGCTTGGTCGGCGTGGCTGGGTTCCAACGATTACCCCTTGTTTTTTCTCATGTAGTTGATTAGCCTTCCTTTGCGTTATCATCCTTCTTCTACAAGTCCAACAATTGGCGCGAAAAATGGGGTGAGATAATGACTGATATTCGATTTACTTGCCCGGCGTGTCGGCAACCACTCGAAGCCCCGGCAGATATGGCGGGAGACATTTTTAAGTGTCCAAAATGTTCAAAAGACTTGGTCGTTCCGAAACCGGAATTCAAAAAATGTCCTTTGTGTGCGGAGGAAATCCGATCAGAGGCTATTAAGTGTATGCATTGCGGCGAAATGTTAAACAAATTAGAAGATGACAGTGGTTTATCGCCTACTCAATTTATAAATCCAGTTCCCAGAAGACAGCCGGGTTTTAATGGGATCCCCAAAACATTCCCAACGACAAATATTCAAACAATCGAATTAACGTCCAAAAAATATAAGTTTCAAGGATGTCTGTCCGGTATTTTGTTAGGTATTGCAGTCTTTTTCATTGTTTTAGGCACGTCTACCAGCAGTAGTGGAATGGTGTTTTTTTCCACCTTTCTTTTTTTGATAGGGTTGGTTTGGCTTATCATTGTGCGCCTTTTAGTTTGGTGGCATCATGATTGAGTATTCATTTTAGAATAGTTCATTATTAGTCGGTCGCCAGTTGTGGGGCATTCTACGGAGTGCCGGTGGGCGGCGACGTAGCGACACGCCATGTCGAAAAGAAAAACCCCCGGCCCGGCGGCAACCGCGTAGGCCAGGGGCAACCGCCCACCGTGTGGAACCGGCAGCGGGAAACGGTCAACCGGCGGCTACCATCCCGGCCTTGTGTGCCTCATGCTGGGCAATCATCACGACAAGCCAGCGCGGCGTTGCCTTGGTGTTCGCATTGTCCCGGCAAATAGCAAACACTGCTCGCCAAAACGGAAGCGCCAATTCATGCTCCGCCGCGTATGCAACATTTAAATTGCGCAACAAAACATCAGCCGCGGCGGACACAGCAGGACCACCCTTTCCGGTGAGCGTAATCCGCAGTTGTTCAACGGCCTGCTTTGCAGCATTTTCTTGCCGTTGTAGAATTTCCTGTAGCAGTGGCAAGGCGTCGCCTGCGATTTTAGTCTGTGCCGTGATATAGTCCTTTGCCATGCTTAGATCAATGGCATCGCATTTTTCCAATTGATCCGCCAACTTGTCCGCTTTCTCGACCAGCGCCCGAACCTTTCCCGGCAGATCATCCAATCCCAAGCGGTGATCGCAACCTTGGATAGTATTGTTGACGCGTTGAATGAGTTTATGAATGCCGATCTTGGCCAAAAACCGCAAATGATCCCCTTGAAGTAAGCCGGTCTTGGGGTCATACCTGTTGCCTGTCAATGTGTTCATTTCGCACCATCCTTTTCAGTGAGAAGCTGCTTTAATTCGTTGGCGTAGTCGCTGGCGGTCGGCTTCGGCTCCGGTAGTCTTGGCAATTCCAGGAGCGCCCGCGCCGATTGACGGCATAGGTTATGCCAGAAGTTGCGGGTGTCGCGCAGTTGTCCACTCACGGGCAATCCGCCGGTTATCCGCAAAAGAAGCAACGCCAGGTCTTTCCCAGCCTGTGCGTCGTTCATGATTTCGCCAAAACCCTTGGCTATTTTATCTTCGCGCTTGCGAACCTCGGCGGCTTCAGTGGCAAGCCGTTCGTCGCAGAGCAACAGCAGGCGGCCAGCCGTTTCACCTCGAATAGAATAGAAGGTCCGCAGCGGCCCAGCCTGGAACGCTCGCCAATCGTTCAACTCGCAATTCGGGATCGATACCCCCAATTCTTGGCGCATTCGCCGGTTTTCATTTTGCCGAATAACTTCGTCGTATGATTTCATTAAGTCGGCGTGTGCCGCTTGAATCCCCGAAACAGCCTCAACCGTTTCAGGGATTTCGGCCAGAGCAAGCCCCGGACCGGGTTTCAATGTTTCCAATTCGTTCGCATTCATTCTTTCATATCCTTTTCCGCTTCGTGTTGTAGTTTGTTTTTGGCGCATGAACTTAAAACCGCAGCAGGTACGCCACTACCTGCCACGGCTCCCAGGTCATTCCCTGCCAGGGGAGTTTCGCCGGGCACGAAAACCGAAGGCGCAAGGCTTTCACCCCTTGACGTTTCAGTGTTCGCGTAAAAGATTTTTTCAAGTTCGGTCCAGGTTGCCGCCCCGTGTGCGTCCAGGTGCGCGGCTACGCGGTCAATCATGGCTTGAATGTGAGATTGCGCCGCCCAATTGACGGCCCGGTCTAGGGCGTCGCGTGCGGCTTCGGATGCGATATTTTCGACAATCCAGCATTCACCGATCAAATCAACAATTATCCGTTTTGCCGTGTTGAAGTCGGATGAAGTCCGAACGCAAATAGTCCGGCTAAAATCACCTTGCCACGTTTCGGGCGTTGCGCCGTAACCGGCCAGTATTAAAAGAATCAGCGCCGGTGCCAGGTCGGGGCGTTGCCGTGCGGCAGTAACAGCCGGTTCGCATGGTACATCAGAATTACAGTCAACCCGCTTCACTAACGCCAACATATCCGGTATTTTTTCGCAATCCAGAGCCACTATTCCACCGCCTGCGGATGTTATCGCAGCGCCGCCGGGTCTCAATATTTCGGTAAGTCCTAAAAAGTGAATAGCGACAGCGTGCCCGGCTTCATGTTTGGCGGCGGTGTTCATTCGATGGCTTCCTTAATCATCCGGCGCAAGGTCTCAATTTCTTCTGGTGGCGTCTTTTTGAATGCGGCCATAATGCGCCCAATTAAAGAAGGCTCTATCCTCGGGCGCTCGCCGTTTGGCCCCGTAACATTTGCAAAAAACTCGGTTGCGGTTGCTCCCATAGGCGGCAGGGACCGAATACTCGGGAAGTCGCCCGATCGTTCAAAAGCGCCGTCAATGTCGGTCAGCCAGTTCACGCTTCACCGGCTTTTTTGGGAGACCACCAACGGGATGCGGGAAATGGTATCATTCCAACGTCGGAGTTATCGCCTTTGAGTTCGCGGGCGGAGGCATATTCATGGCGGCGTTGCTCTATGTATCGGTCACCAATCGGTATTGTAGTTTTTGCGCTGATTGTCTTGACCAGGCGGTCAAGTTTTATCATGTCGCCGTCGTCTTCGGCGTATCGCTTGCACGCGTCGCGGCCTTCGTCGGTTATACGCCACCAGTGCCAGGCTTGCCCACGGTTACCCTGAAAAGACAGTTCCACCCAGCCGCACAGGACCGCCGGAAGCAATCGCGAATACACGTCTTGCACGCCGCAAATCCCGGCAGAACCCGCGCCCCACCATGCCCCGCAGTGGTCATCAAGCCGGAAGGTGGGCACCATGCCGGATGGGTCAACAGTATCGGTGCCCGCCTCTAATGCGCCGATGTTCCAAACATCGCCAATCATAGCCATCGTCTTCAATAGGCTCCCACTTAGGAACGCCTCAGCCCTCCAAGTGCCGGCAATAGTTAAGGCCAACCGCCGGGACGCGGTGCGCCCTCCCTTGGCGGTCAGAAAACCGCTTGCGGTTGCTTTATCAATAACTCGCTCCGTTGCCCGCCGTGCCGGTCCGCTTGCTGGGTGCCAGGAAACACCCTCGCCGTTTTGAATGCGGTGAAACTCGATTCCAGCCCCATGCGAACGGCTGGCAAATATCACAAGGGCATCGTACTTCGCGTAAATATCCATCAACATTAGGTCAACTTCGTTTATTTTCATCGTTTTCTCCTTTTTGTTTGGTTGCCAAGACGCGGTAAGTTGATTTTGGGTGTGTCGCGTAAGGTAGGGGGTTAGATAAACGGCGGAGGAAGTCCCTTGACGGCGGCGGGGGTGGGGTACGGTATGCGGTGTTTATTGGGCATCAGTTATCCCCCCATTGGTCGGCGTCTTGTGGGGTCACTGGTAGCGGTTGAAACACCCTGCCATTGTATCGGACCGGCAACCCGGACCGCGTCGCCAGATGTTCGAGTAGTCGGGGGATATTCGCTTCGATCGCTTCCGGGGTCGGGGTTCCGTGTTTCTCGATCTCGATACGGTTCAATGACGGTTCAAGACGGGCGGTCACTCCGCCCCCGGCAATGTCCAGTGATGCTTCAAAGATCATCGGTTTCCCCCTCAAAATTTAACTCTGCCGGGTGATTATGGTGAGTTTCAAGCGGTGTTTTGCATAAAGTCTTATTGTTCGCTTCGCATAGGGACTTTTCAGGAAAAGCCGTTTCATAATCACCATAATCACCATTAACCCCTGTTTGGGGATTGAAAGCGTACTCTGTAAATCCGCCGTGCCCTTTGTTGGCGGTTGCCCTAAAAGCGGATTGAAGATGTGGCCATTTTTTCGCAATCCATTTTGCCAGCCGCCGGGCGGAAAGGTGATTTTCAAGAGATGGATCGGCCTTTTGCAGGTGATCCACAAGCTCGGCGGCGGTCCCATTTATCGGGGTGTTTTTGAGTAATTCCAAGAATGCCGTTCCGATGGCGTCATTTTCCAGATTGAACAGCGCCTTATCGGCCTCGGCGGCTTGAAGCGCGGCAATGGCTTCCGGTCCCCGCCCGATTGCCCGGCCGATCCGGACCGCCAGGGCGGCAAAATCGGGGTGCCGGGCATTCAGCCCACCCGGCACGGGTTCGCCGTCGGCAAGGGCACGGGAAAGGG
>Ga0118677_10012797_pt1 | contig 12232 bp, 10 predicted proteins | sample AliMusrvi5mmetaG_FD_86154 | JGI IMG/M metagenome (GOLD analysis project Ga0118677, IMG submission 86154)
ATTGAAGCCTCCTTTTCGTGTGCTTTGAGCGGTTCACGTTAAGGAGGCTTCTACATATTTCAGGAACTGTCAAACTCTGTGAGTCCCCCACCAAAGGTGGGGGATTACTCAAAAGAATTTACGGGTGCCATTGTCTTCACGATTGAGGTTAATTGTAGCGTGTCCGGTAGTTCCTGAGCCTGCGAAAAAGTCGAGTACAAGAGAGGATGTGTAAGACGCTCCACCGATGTAAATGCTATCCATTACTGCAAATATGGATTTTGGATAAGAAAATGGTGATGTACCGAATAGGTTCTTCAGTACCGCAGTTCCGTGCTCCGTAGCGGAATATTTTGCATCAAACCATGTTGATACGGATACAACTCCTTCTTCATGGGGTCTACGTTTATAGTATACATAATCGCGACCACTTCTATCTTTGCGGACAGATAGGTGCTTGAGAGACGATGTTACGGTTTTGTGTTCCCATCGCCAACGTTTTTGTTCGCCTGCTTCATTGTCTGGAAATACGACACTATCAGCTGCACAGGGCTTTTCGAGAACAATCCACTCTTCTTTTATCTCATCCCATTCCATAAGCGGAACTCGGATAGATTCTCCAGATATGAAAATAGGGTAGTACATGTACCTACGGTCATCTCTATTTGAATCAGAGCCTTCGCGCCTGAGATTCCGCCACTCAAACTGACCGTCCTCATCTTTTTGAGAAAAACGAGCACGCTGTTCTGGAGTTGGCTCCATCCTCCCAATAAGAGACTTTGATGATTTCCCTGCAAAAATCACATATTCATGAGCAACTGAATAGCCGGTTTGCATCGGGCGACCTGACGGGTTAGAGCGAACGCAAAAAGTGCCTAAAGTCCTATTTTCAAAGACATCAGACAGTATAAAACTAAGTTCCCGCTGTTGTGTATCATCAATTGCAGCAGCCAGTGTGCCATCTTCCCGTAAAACGCAAGATGCAAGTACAAGTCTATCACGCATCAAGGTCATCCATGAGGACTCCTTGTACCCATTCTTATACATGATAGGGCTTGAATCTGTGTTATACGGCGGGTCAATGTAAGTACACTTTACTTGTCCCCGGAACCGTTCTTTTACCATGTTCAATGCTTGGAAGTTTTCACTACACACCATCACCCCATCTGTCGCAGCGTCCAAATTTTCGAAAGTTGCCAAAAGTCTTTCCGTAAAACTCTTGTCATAGAAAGCTGTATCCAGAACAAGGAACGGATTGGCTTTCAGGAACTCGATGGTCAGTGGGGTGGTATACTTTGGCGTGTGCAAATTCCCTTCAATACTCTGGATTGCAAAGAGTTTCTTCCACTCTTCCACTTGGACCGTATTGGTGATTATGGTCGGATACAGCTCTTCCGGCACTTTGTCCAGAGTCACGCAATATCCGGTTTCCACAACGAACTTCTTCTTTAGCCAAAGCTTCTTCTGGAAGTTCTCCAACTGCTCCAGAAAGGCAATAATCTTGAGTCCAATTCCCTTAACCACCTTGACCTTGGCGATACTTGACTTCACATGGTCGGCGTCGAGGTCGTCGATAAAGAGCACTTCGTTTTTGATGAAGAAATCCAGTTCCCTGCGCATGAATGCACCAAGGTCTTTATGAATAAAATAATCGAAAGTGTATTTTGCAGTGTAGTCGTTCAGGTGTTTTCCCAGAATGGTACGACGATGATTCTTCTCGGTCGGAGCAAGAGCTGATAGTTCGCGAGTCCAGTCACCCTCAGCAGTAGCAAGAACAGTCTGTACCGCTGCCTCGTTAAGCGCAGTCTGGTTACCCTTCTCATCCGCTATCCGGTATTCAAAACGGATATACAGTTCGCCATTTTCCACTTGTAGTGGGGTTTCATTAGCCAGGATAAAGCGGCGTTCCTTGCCGGTCTGTTCCTTTTTATTGTTCTGTTCGGTAGATGCTTCAATCAGCTTGAAATGAACCTTTTTACCGGACTGAAGTTTAAAGGTGTAATCGCGGAAGTTTTCGGAAGATTTGATGTAATACTGGTCGGCATTCGCCCAATGGAGTTTGACCTCTTCCCCTTCATAGGGAATGGCGTACACCCCTGCCTTGTAGCGGCGCAAGGAGAGAAAATCACCCCCTTGGTAATACCGTCTGAAGAAGTTAGCCAGATGGGAAAAAACCTCGTTTTCCAGAGCGGTCACGTCAACGGCTTTGGCAAGTGCGGCCTTCTTTTCCATGTATTTCGGATTATCTTCTGCAACGTATCCAAGACGCTCAATCTCAACCTTCATCTTTTCGAGTTCATCAACCAAAGTCTCCTTTGTCGTTGAACCGAAATCAGAGAAAGCAGCTTCCACCTGCGGCAAAAGGTCTTTGTCCAGAAACTTCTCTATCTCGTCCCGCTTCTGATTCATGATGCGGTATATGCCAAAATCCAGCTCTGCCTGGTCAAGCTGGAACATCTCCCGAATTATCGCTTTCAACTTGTCAACATTGGCACTCATGCTTCCCCCTATACTACTGCCCAACGAATAGTGAACAATTCTTGTCGCTTTGTCCGTTGAGCCATCTGTTTTTCCAGTTTCGTTATCAGACCATCACGCTTCTCGATAATATCGTCTTCAACCTCGAAAATGCGTTGCCGTTGGCGGCGTTGCTTCTTTTCCTGCTCTACAATCTGTTTCTGCAACTCGTGCTGTTCGGCAGTCGTAGCAGCCTGCCTGGCTTGTCGATTAAGAAGCTTGATTTTTGCCTTTATGTCTCGCAACTCTTTTTCTGCTGCCAGCACAAGGTCGTCGGCCCACTTTTCGAGCTTGTCCCGTTCATCCTGAAACAGGCGGTTATTCTCTTCCAGTGAGCGGCTGATGGTGGCGGCGCTCTGTCGCTCGGCTTCACTATTCAGTAGCTCTTTTATCGTGCCTTTTGTGGCGGGGAGCTGCGATACCGTGGCGCGACATTGAAAGAGCTTTTCGCATTGCTCCTGGTCAAGTGTTTCGCCCTTATCAGTCAGGGCGCTGAAAAGAAGGTGTTCTTCAGTATCGAAAGAGCTAATGGTAAGACGTGACAGGATGAGATGCCCCTTTTGTCCCTTTAACGCTTCAACGATGGAAACTTTCATCGGGTGGTGGGAAATGTCAAAAGAGAGTTGCGCCTCGGGTGTCGGCAACTCCCGCGCATTGTTCAGGACATATTCACCCAACGGATGCGAAAGACGGTACAGGAAGGAGCCTTCCACATTCTCCCTTGTCTTGGAAATAAGGTGGTAGCGTCCTGCCGGTGATATGGCAACCGGAGGATTTTGCAGCTCAAAGCTCAAATCCTCATTATCAAAAGCGGCGTTATCTGCCAGCATGAACCGCGTGACTGCCCAGAACAGCTTGGTGAAGCGGTCGAGTTGATGTTGGGTCTGGTCGAGCTGGACTTTCAGGCGGCTGTGAACGTCTTCATCAAAGTTATCAAGCAGAGTCTTGCGGGTCTCCAGCATCCGGCTGGCAATGCTCTGCTCCATCTCCTCTTGCAAAGCTCTGAAGGCAACTTCTATCTCTTCCGATGAACGACAGCTTTGGTAGATATTGAGGATTCGACGCTCAAAATCAACGCCACTCTCGATTGTTCCCAGAACCTCGTCGGAAGCGCCAAAAACCCCGTTGAACAGGTTAAATTTCTCAGTCAGCAGCTCATATACACGCCGATCAGCGTCGTTACGCTCATTGAGAAAGTTGATAACCACAACGTCATGCTTCTGTCCATAGCGGTGACAACGACCGATACGCTGTTCAATCCGCTGCGGATTCCAGGGCAGGTCATAGTTGATGACCAAAGAGCAGAATTGCAGGTTGACCCCTTCCGCTGCCGCCTCGGTTGCAATCATGATGTCGGCGTTATCTCGAAAGTATTCAATAAGGGCAATGCGCTTGTCTGCGGTGCGTGATCCGCTGATGCGTCCGGTGTCAGCATTGTCCGCAAGCCATTGCTGAAATATCTGATTGGATTCCGGGTCGCTGTTTGTACCGTTGAAAATGACGATTCGACCGGTGTAGCCGTTGGCTTCCAGAAACCCCTTCAAATAGTCCTGGGTACGGCGGCTCTCGGTAAAGATTAACGCCTTACGGCGAGCGTTCATCTTATCCATTTCAGTAAAACCAATTTCCAGGGCCGCACAAAGGGTACGGCTCTTGGTATCAACCGTGATAGACCGCGCCCACTCTATGGCAGAATCCAACTCAGCAATTTCTTCATCCAGCTTCTGCCTGTTTATGGCAGCTTCATCTGCCGAAATTAACTCTGCAACAGGCAAAGTTACATCCTGCTCTTCTTCCCCTTCATCAAGGATGTCATCAGCAAGTTCATCTTCGTTCACCAGCTCTTCAAGAAGGTTTTCCGCAACTGGTAAGCCGGAACGGATTGCCTCAAGACGGTTCTTGATGGTCTCCAGGGTTCCCGCAACCGCTTGGGTCGAGGAAGCAAGGAGCTTACGGATTATCAGAGTGGTCAGGGTGCGCTGACTTGAAGGAATGGCGGATGAGTCTGAGCGTTGCAGGAATGCAGAAACGGCTTCGTAGAGACCTTGTTCTCGGTCGGAGGGACGAAAAGGGCGGGTGATAGGACGCCGCTCGGTGTAACGGATATATTCGAGTACTTGGCTCCTGAGCGTCCGCTTGCAGAAGCCAGCCAGACGGCGCTTCAACATATCCATGTCGCCGTCGCTGTTTGTGTACTGGTCACGGAATGAAGCAAGGTCACCGAAGATGAAATCATCAATGATGGTGGAAAGCCCATATAGCTCCAGCAAGGAGTTTTGCAGAGGGGTGGCGGTCAAGAGGAGTTTCTTACGCCCCTCAAATGCAGTTTTCAGACCCTGGCCCATTTTGTTACTTGGACGATACGCATTTCGCAGCTTGTGCGCTTCGTCAATTACTACCAAATCCCACGGGACAAGCCGGACAATATCCTTCTTACTGGTGGCAAAATTCATGGAGGTGATGACGATTCCATCGTGCTGAAACGGATTGTCCTTGCCGGATTTAACCGCCTCACGGAAACTCTTCGCTTCCATGATAACGCTCGGTAGGTTGAATTTCTCCTCCAGTTCCATGCTCCACTGTTTCCGAAGTGAAGCCGGACATACAACAATGAGCCTCCGTTTGCGTTCAGCCCAATATTGGCACAGCACAAGCCCGGCTTCGATGGTCTTCCCCAAACCAACTTCGTCAGCCAACAGTACACCCTTGGAAAGGGGAGAACGGAAGGCAAACAAGGCCGCTTCTATCTGGTGCGGGTTCAGGTCAACCGAAGCATCGAAAAGCGACATGGAAAGCTTGTCAGTGCTGTTTGAAGCAGACCGGCGCAAAAGTTCGCTGGCAAAATATTTTGCATGGTAGGGAGTGTTCAAGATGGATTCCGATTCCTGCTACAAAATTGGTTATATTTAGCAGAAAGCGCCGGATTATACTATTAATATCATTGTAATAAGCACAATACCCCCTCAATTCAGGGGTGTAGGAATAATGGGTGCTATTGGTCTATGTAGGAGATTAATGGAGAGTTGAAGTGAATTTTCTGAGGCTCGACATGGTCGTAGGGATTGGAGGGAATTGGTGGAAGATGTGTTAGTTAACTTACTGTCTTCACGGCTAATTTTTTTACCGAATTTGCATATATATTTCTGCTTTTGAATTTCTTCTGAGCACGCAACCAATTTTCTTCCGTTATTTCTCCAGCAGCAAAGCTGAGTTTGCTTTGGTGAAGCTCTGCCCGCCAATTTTTCTTTGTCTTTCCGACTGATGCACCGTGAGCTATATTTATGCCCGTGACCACCTGGCTTGAGGATTTATCAAAAACGCCACCTTTTGCTGGATGAATTTTATAGCCTTCAGTTCGTATAATCATTTTAACTGTATCTATGACTTTTACAGGGATATCTGTGCCTGAATAAGTTACATCATCTGCATATATTGTAAACTTAAGCCCCCATTGCTTCGCAAGACCCAATAACCTGCGTTGCAAACGAAATGTTACGATGTTGGCAATATCCGTACTGGGCGGTGCCCCTTGTGGAAGTTGATAATTGCAAGTAACTAATTTGGTGAGAAGTGAAGCAACGTCATCCGAACAGCCGAGTTCGTCTTTTAATGCGATAAACACCCTCTCCGGCCTGATAGAAGGGAAAAAAGACTTCAAATCTAGTGTAAATATGACTTGATTACCAATATGCTCTCTTGCATTGGTAATATTTGATTTTTTCTTGATACCGTAGTTGGAAGGTGTTTCGAAATCTATTTTTGAGAATACAAGTTTATGAAGTTTTTTTTGAATGGCTTTTAGGGAAGGATATGGCGACGAAAAGTTTCTAACTCCTCCTGTAGGTTTAGGCTCATCCCAATGACTATAAGATTTATTGGCTTTACTTGCAGTGCGCCAAAGCTCCTTGATTGGGACACCAATCAACGTTGCCAATTCTGAGACCGTTTGGATTGGCAACCGGCGATTCATGCCATTCTCCCACTCTGAAAAAGCAGGAGAGACGCCACATTTTCTTGCAGCTTTCTATAGTTACCGGCGTTTTCTGCATCAAGTTCACCGGGAATATCTGTAGATAGGAAATTTAGGGCGTCCTTGGAGATGTTAAATTCCTTAGCGATACTCTCAACGATATTAGCGCTCGGAATCCGTTTGCTTGTTTCAATCTGACAGAGGTAATTGGTGCTTATATTCAACCTTTCAGCTAAATCTTTTTGCTGCCAACCAAAACTGATTCTCAACGATTTTATTAATCTTCCTACCTTCATTTTGCACCTATTATATATCCGTCTGAGTAGAGTTGAAAAAAACGATTGATGAGTTTACCTCAGAAATTGCTCAATTACCTGTTTCACTTCTGCCAAAAGCTCTGTCAGGAGCCTGACTGTTGGCATAAGCAATGGTACAAAGATAAAAAGATGCTTACATTTAGGTTTTCTTTTTTCTTCAGGTAATGACTGAACAACCTCCATTTCCATTTCTTTGATGAAAGCTTCAACTTTTATCAAAGTTTCTCTGGTTGAGGAAACTGGGCCTACTGAATCACTTATTGCGGTTATTTGTTTCTTCGATTCTTCAATGGTCTCAAAAACTATCTTGATATTCAGCTCTCTGAGAATCATGTATATCACCTCCTTTCGTTGTAGAATCAATGACGAAAAAAGGATGACAGCTCCATCCAGCTACTATCATCCACCCCATTAACGTTGCATCGTTCCACGGGCCTTTCGTCAATCGTATTTTGGAGCAACAATCTGCGTTGCCCATATCGGACACTTGATGACCGTGAACGACGCGTCAATGCAATAATGGATAGAGCACTAACGACAGCTTTATCTTTTGACAAAGTACGAGAAACAGCTACCCCTAACCCCTACAAACAACATACGACATAAATGCATCATCGTGCGCCAGTGGGTGAGATAACGGCTTTCCTGGGAGGTGAATGAGACCGTAGCATTAGAGAGACATGCTTGGCCGCAATAAGTGTATTCAGTTTTCAAGGAACAAAACTCCGCGAATCACGGAGGATGCAATGGCGTTTTTATATCATTCATGAAAATTGTAGTCAAGATAATTTGACTGTGAGTTGTATTTTTGTGACTCCGATTTTTCTAAGCATTTTCGATCATTCCATCGGCAGAATGGCTGATTCATCAGACGCATATCGATCAATCTATATTCTTTGCTCCGTCGGCAACGCAGTTATTGGCAAGTTCACCGGCTTTGGCTAAAACTTCAATGAAAGTTTTGCCAACTGAGGATGCCCGCGGTAAGCATCAAGAATCCCTGACTTCCCAGCACAACTTGCTCATTGGCACGGCGCTCAACTTTCAGTCCCGAATCCCACTGTTTCAACCGATCATTGTTGACCCTGCGGCACAAATCAACCAGTGTCCGTTCGGTGACCTTCACGGACATCCCTCGGCCATGCCCACGAATTGCTCCTTGTAAAGAGACCAGCGTTCCATTGCAACAGCTCCCATGACGGTGGCTATAATCGCTTCCGCCTTCTCTCCCTCGAAATAAAGCTCCGCTACCGCTCTCACCTCCTGGTAAATGAGATCCTGGTTCGAGACTCGCCTGCGATACGGGCGGTCCTCGAGGAAAGCGGCAATCTTTTCGGCACATGAAATGAGTCGAACCCGGTTATCCAGCACTTCAGACGCAAAACCCTTCGGATATCCAGAACCGTCAGGGAGCAAATGATGATGAAGGATCACATCTCCGAAAGGTTCGAATATAGTTCCTCTAACATAATCATGGCCCCAGGCCGGGTGCCTCTCCATGACCTCCCATTCCCTATCCGTAAGCGGATCTCGTTTGTCGAGGATCCTGTCCTGGACAAAGAGCTTGCCGACGTCGTGGAGCATTCCCGCCATGTACGCCTGAGTGGAGGTGAAACCGAAGACTCCATTGGTGCCAGCCACGATGTCCCATGCTATCTCGGCGGTCAGCACTGAATGCCGGTAGAGATGGAGATTGCGGGCATAAAGGCACTTCTGAACCAGGATCAATGAATTGTTTTCCAAGGCGATATTCAGAGCCTTTTTGTCGATCATATGCATTCCTGTTACCTCCAAAATAAAGCTGCTTTCTCACAAATTATTGTTGCCATAACCCGAACTTTTAGCTCACTCTGTCCTACTTCGACAGAGATAACATACTGAAATTAATATGGTTGACAAAGAATAAAAGTTGCAATAATACTTATTAAAACGGACCAGAACAGAGTGAGTGTAGAACAGAGGAAACTATGAAGGGATGGATCATCAAAATCATTTGCATCATCACAGCCATTACTATAGGTGGTGCCGCTTCTTACCTGCTTGTCTCCAAGGGTATGAAGTGGCCTGCCGGCATTCTTGGACTCACTGCTATCATAGGCATGTTGGTTCTACCCAGATTCGGTTGCTGCTGCCATCGCAACAACCCCATTTTCTGGTATCTGCCTCACAACAGGTATCACCGGTAATGCATCACGCGCCGCTTGAGTTGCCAGATAGTCGGCAACTCCTTTGACTGTCCACAATTCAGCGGCGTTTATGGCCCCCTCCACCCAAGGATCCATCACATAGCTGTCATAATCCGACAAATAGACAAATATCTTCCCCGTCTCCACGATATGCTCGAATACCGTTGGCGTTAGCCTTATGATGACCCTTCCTACTTTAACAATGACTATCCCTGGCTCAGGGATCGCCTTTATTTCTACGGATTTCTTCTCGGCCATAACAATCTGGTAGAATTCGTTCGGCACGGTCACCAGGACCATAAGACCATCTTTAAGCAGAACAACCCTTGAAGCAACTATCTCAAATTCCATCATGTCTCCCCCGGATCAATACCTTGTATAGCCACTCATGGATGGCTCTGCACTTGGAACTCTTCCTAGTTCCGCTGCTTTTCCGATACTTTTGCCAGCGGCACCACCTCCAGCAGAAACGAAGGAACTGACCGCAGCAGCATTGTGAATCGTAGAAACCGTCCCATTGGTCGTTCCAATTATCACTTCAGCAGCCCTTTCACCCGCAACTGCTCTGATTAAATCCGATCCCGCTCCTTCAACATTTACTCCCATGGTCCTGTCAGTTCGGTTATCGTATGTTTGCTTATGAGAACCGTGGAGTTCATGACTGAAATCCTTGAAATCCTTTTCTCCTCCTCTTTTGATGGAGAAACTGGAAACTGACGGGACGGTACCTTGTGCCCCATGAGATGAAAGTGTTCCATCTTTCGTCATATTTTGAGCACCGGCAGGTCCAAGTCTCATTTGCATTGTATCTCCAACCCCAACGCGCACGGAACTGCCGCTGGCCGCGAGCATTTTATTGATACCGGTTGCGTCTTTCTCCGTGGCTATAGTTCGGTCAACCTGGGAATACTGGTTGGTCATCGACACATTGGTGTGTTCATCAACGGCCCGCTGTCCAGTCCAGACTTGGCTACCCACCGTCTTTCTCAACCCTTGATCAACGGTCTGAACATTTCTATTTACGTTTTCCGCATCTCTGCCGGTGCGGAATGTTGCCATATCCTTTCTGCTGACATCGCCGCCACGGCTGATCGAAAATGACTCGACGTTCCCGTTCCTATCCTTGGCAAACTCATACGAGAAGCCTTTACCGCTCTTCGTCATCCTGTCGACTTCCGCGACAGCATTCTTACCGAAACCGCCAGCCTTTAGCTCATTCTTCAAAGTCTCGGCCCGAGCCTTGTCGCCTGAAGCCACAACACCTTGCTCGGTCGAGTTTACTACATTACCGTCCATCCCGACGTTCATTGTCTGCCTGCCGTCCGCCGTCGAGAAGTTGATATTCTGCCCCTCCATCGCCTTCTGCATCTGCGCAAATCCCTGGTCGGTCAACTTTCCGCCCTGATACATCTCCGGATCGCTTTTCAGCTGAGGGGCGATTTTACCTACCATCTGATCGGCCACACCTCTAACCAGGTCGTACCGGGCTCCTCGTCCCGACACGTCATGGGAAGCCATGGTCTGGTAATGGTCGTAGCCCCCGGACATATAGATCCCTTGGACTTTCCCGGCGCTTTCCGAAGAGATAACCTTACCCATCTCGGCGCCGGCGTTGATCGCTCCACCCAGTTTGCCGGACATCTCGCTGGATTCGGAAAGTTGCTTCGCATTTTGAAATTGCGCCTTCATCTGCAGAGCCTGACCGGAACTGAGTCCATATTTAGCTGCCACCTGGTTGACCGCCGCAGCATTTGTATAATCTCCAAGGGACTGCATCTCGGAACGAAACGCATTGAACTGGCGCCAGTTTCCCTGAAAACCGAGCGCCTGGGCCCCCTCGTATGCTTTCACTTCGCCATCAATCTGGCCGACGTTTTTGTCGAGGTTCTTCGCCAGAAAATCCTGATAATTGTCGGCATTCCCAAAAACCCGACCCAGAGCGGCATCGTTCGCCACTTTCATCTGTGCATGTTTGTTAAGATCCCCGCCATAGTTCTTGTCGATGACGTCGCGAAGGGCACCGGACTGGTCGTAGTAGCCGCCGCGCGTCCCGATCCCCCCCGATTCGAGGACGTCTATCTCCACCGTTTCAATGTGGTTCCGGCTCCACAGAGGCTCGAAGATCGAGTTCGCGAAGCGGAAGTAGAGCAGGTTCTGGACAGTCTCCTTGCCCAAATAGTGATCCATAACAAAACGCCACAAAGCGAAATTCAAAAGCACGCCGTCGTTTTTCAAAAAGTAACCACGGAAGCCGGCGACTTTGACACCACGTTCAAAATCAACCATGTCCAAGTTTTTCATCAACTCAACATGACTCTTTGGCTGGAACGCAAATTTTGGGATCTCACCAGAAACCCTTACCTCTTTATTGTCAGCATCACTTTCACCATCCGGCACAGAAATATCCGGCACGTTCGGAACCTGAAGCATGAGGAGTTGCCAAGATTTCATAACTTCCTTAAAAACCTCTTCCTGTTTCTGAAATTCATCCTTAACACTTTTCATTTTAGCGATCATTTCGGCTTTGGCTTCTGGAGTCGGAGCACTTGCAATCTTTTCGCTATAACTGTTCTGCTCGGCCTTCTTGGCTTCCATTGATTGCATGAGTTCCCGACGCTTTATATCTGTCACCAAAAGTTCCTCAACATCAAATTTTATGAGTTTTTTCTTGGCTCCAAGTGTGATCAAATCCTTATTTTCCCTGATGAATTTAATGTCGAGCATGTTTTTATAAATTCTTTAGAATTTTTTTATCTTTTCATCATACCAGATATGCCACAATTCTCAATCATGGAATACACAATCAAAAAGATAGGAAAAAATATGATGCCGGAGCAATTATTAGAAATTCCGCAACCTCCACAAGAACTATATATTGTAGGAGAGCTTCCCAAAGACCATATATATGTATCGGTGGTCGGTTCGCGCAAATATACCGACTACGGACAGCAATGTTGCCGTGAATTAATTTTGGGTCTACGAGGCAAACCTGTCGCAATCGTTTCAGGGCTTGCATATGGAATCGATGCGATAGCACACCGTGCGGCAATTAGCGCAAAGTTGCCGACAATAGCAATTCCTGGTTCCGGACTCGATCCATCTGCGCTATATCCGCGAGGTCACATACAGTTAGCTGAAGAAATTTTGTATAACGGCGGATGTTTGCTGTCTGAATTGGAACCAAATGAAAAAGCTGCGCCTTGGACTTTCCCATTACGCAATCGCATCATGGCCGGCATATCTCGCGCAGTACTAATTATCGA
>Ga0118677_10011927_pt1 | contig 12229 bp, 13 predicted proteins | sample AliMusrvi5mmetaG_FD_86154 | JGI IMG/M metagenome (GOLD analysis project Ga0118677, IMG submission 86154)
CTTTAAATGTATTCTTTGAATGTAATCTCCTAAACCATTGTGTTTCCTATTTTAAACATGGGCAGGTACATAGCGATTAAGATAACGGCGACAAGACACCCTACCACCACAATCAGTATCGGTTCGAGTAGTGCATTCATCATCGTGGTGCGATGATCGGCTTCACCCGAATATTGTTCATAAAGCTTTTTGAAAATAACATCCAGTTTATTGGTCTCTTCGCCCACCTTGATGAGCGATACCATCCTCTGATCAAAAAGTGGTTTTGAAGCCATCGCTTCATTGAGCATCTTCCCTTTGTATATCTCCTGGCTTACCTCTTTGAGTGCTCTTTCCAATGGGAGATACCCTACCATCTGACCGACCAGATCAAGCGATACAATCAGTGGTGTCCGGGCTGTGACCATAAGTGCCATTGACTGGCAAAACCGGGCCAGGTATATTTTTTGAAGTAGGATCCCAAAGAGCGGAACATGGATGATTCTCTCACTTACCCAGACCCGTACCTGTTTGATCTTTTGAAGTGAGTAGATCAAAAGACCAATACCTGCCAGGATTATCAGGAATAACCACCAGTAATGACGAAAACCTTCTGAGAGGTTTACTATAAATTGTGTTAGAGCGGGTAAATCCGCATTGAACCGTTTAAAAGCATCGGCAAACAACGGGACAATAAAGTTCATCATAAACCCCACGGCAATTATGGCCGTAATCAGAATAACAGTAGGATAAGTAAATGCACTGACCAATTGCTTTTGTTGTTTCATTTTTCGCTGATAGTAGCTACCCAATTCTGAAAGTACTTCCAGTAGCTGACCGCTCTCTTCCCCTATCTTAATGCTGTAATATTCATAAGCCGAGAAATCCGAAGATTGCCGAAGGGCATCAGAGAAAGAGCTTCCCTTGACTAACCGTTCTTCAATGCCTTCAAATAACTTCCTGACATTCTCCACGGTCTGCTGTCCGGTAAAAATCTCGATAGAACGTTTTAGATCAAGACCAGATTCAAGCAGTAAGAATACCTCGGAATAAAATTCCTCCTTTTTAGCATCTTTCAGCTTTTTCGAACCAAAGGACATCCCCAAATCAAAAGAATTCGTACTCTTTTGGGTCGGGTTAGCAGCTTTTTGTGCCTTTTTAACTTTCTCTATTTTAGACAGTTTAATTCCCATACTCTGACATTTCCCAAACTTTATAATCCGGATATTTCTTGGTAAAAGACATTTTGTAAGACTGAATTTGATCGGTAAGATTAAATGAGATCGCCTCTACCAGTTTATTATTCCCATTTACCCCAGTAACGGCCACATCCGTTGTAACAAAGCGAAAAGTATCGATAGCCTCTTTACTCTGGCGAATAAGAAATAAATTTTCAAACTCGTACCTGACAGTGCCAGTCTGCTTCTCAATATTAAGCCCACCATCCCATCCGGCAGAAACACATGCTCTTAGATCACTTTCCAGAACCTCGTGAAGCAGATAAACATTTCGGTCTTTAGCTGCGTTGTCTCTTACCTTTAATAAAAGCTTCTGGAAGTTTAACACCGCAGTAAAGCCTATCAATACCAGGATTGTAGTCAAGGCAAGGACGATGATCTGCTCCAGTAGCGTGAAACCCGGCAACTTGTTTCTATGTAATTGCAGCTTCTTCAATTGGCGTGTATTTTTTTGATTAATCGACGCGCATAAAGCTGTTTGCCGGATGATTGTAAAGTGGCAGAGTAGGTTACGGTCTGTAGGCTATCATGGCCCGGAAGTGTTGCGACTGTACTAAATATTCGGATATCGGCTGAATCAACCTCTTCAGTCCGATAATTTATAGCCTTGGACTGCTCAGCAATCATCTCATTGACGGCATTAACCGCCTGATGCTTGACATAAAGGTTGGAACTTTCCATCGTTTTTGAAAAGACAACCAGTGTAAGGGCTACACCTAATGCGATGAGTGAAAACGCAGTGACCACTTCAATGATCGTACTGCCTGACACTGTCTTTTTATAACCTACAAACATAGTTTTACCAGTTTTAATTGGTCCGGCGCATTGTCTATCGAGAAGGATCCGAATCTGGCTAGAACACTCTCGGAATTAATTACGGCATCTTTCAGGAAATTCTCATAATAGCCCCTGGGGGTACTAATAAAAAATCGATTACAGTATAAACCTCCGTCAATCTGCCCTGCAAAGCCAACTTCTCCATTGACATACACCATTCCGGTTAGTTTATTCCCTTCGGTCATCTCCAGTCGACCTGGTATTGGGTTTTCGTTCACTGAATCAATTAATACTCCTCCACTGATCACGCTATTTTTACCAATAGTTATTTTTGGGCTGGTTTGATCAGCCAAACAGACAGCAAAAGAAGGGTATCTTAGTCTACAATTGTCGCCAACGATCAGCTGATCACGTGCAAATAGTTGAAAGGATCCATGTACATCATTGGCTACCTGTATGGTTTTGGCAAAAACAAGGATATCCTGTAATTGGGCCGAAGACGAAATGGTTATTTTACCGGTAGAGGCGACAATGATATTACCTGAGAGGTTGACATTTTGTAAATAACCATCACTTTCACAGTCAATGACCAGGGTATTGGAATTGAAGGAAACTGTGCAGTCCGGATTTTGGGTAAGACTATTGATACTTACAATGCTATCGGTTGATCCAAAAGACGCATCCCTATATCCGTACCACGATTGGAGTAGTTCAGGGGACAATTTGGGTAGTGTATTACTACTCTTAGAAATTAAACCATCAATCATTTTGATTCCGATAAATGATACCCCATCCATCTCACCTGCCCGAATTCCAAGTGTAGGAAGACTACAATCTCCCTTTATCTGGCATTTTCCCACAAGGGACAGAAATTTATTGTTATCAGACAGGTAAAGCGCACAACCTTTGTTGTTAACACCGGAATAAAGTGTATTTCTCTTAATGGTAAGACTTCGCCATCTGGCAGAGGATTTGATCAGTCTTAGAAGACCCCAACTTTGGGCTTCAATCCTTACCATACTGCTGTCACCAAAAAGATCCAACTCCTTGGCTTGACCCGCTTGCACTATGCCGGGCTCTGCTCTTAACCACTGGTCCACAGAATCAAGATTATCATTGAGCTCCGTGTTTTTTAAAAACAGGGCATTTTCAACAAACCAAAGACGGTTAAGCAGAATAAACCCTGAACTGAAAAGACTCAACAGTAGGATCACAATTATTGCATAGAAAAGTGCCCCACCGCTAAGTTTATATTCTAAAGGGTTCATCGTATACTGTTTCAATTAGTTGAATTATTACCAGCTTTAATTTGTGTGTCTGATTTTTTCTTCGGTTGAACGGTTATTTTAGTATCCTTGTGCTTAAAAAGCCGATGAAACAGATTTTTCTTCTTTACGCTTTCCCCATTTCTGTTTTTAGGGTCGATTTTGGTATTCAGATACTTTGGCTTTCCGATTAATTTACCTTTATAATAGTTTTCCAGAATATCCGGTTTACCCGATTTATAAATCAATCGTTCTCCCCAAAGTATCCCTTCCTGATACTGACAGGTTTCGGTAAGCATTCCCTCAGGGGATAATTGTTTCCATACTCCCTGTTTCAAACCATAGTTAAAATTTCCTGATTCCAGAATGTTGTCTTTCAGGTCATACCTTAAATATTTTCCATGAAGTGGTTTTCCCTGTAATTCACCCTGTTTACAAAACAGCTGGTTCAGGTAGTATCCACAGTATTGACGATCAGGCTTCTCCCGTATCTTTTTCTTTTTATCCGTTACCCAGGCACGAATTGTTCCTTCACTTGTTCTAAGAATGATCTCGTAATTTGAAACTGACATTTTTTGGGCAAAACTAGTTCCGGTAAATTGGCTCAGAATCACTATAAGTATCATTATTAACAGTCGGGTACGCATAATCCGGGTATTTAGAAATTTCATATTAACTACTTTTTAAGTCTTGAGAGCCAATGACTCTGCGTTTTATAGGCTACAAAAATTGAATCCTTTGTAATTGTTCGGATTTTTACTCCAAAATATTCTTTACCCTGTTTAACCAGCAGATCTGAATTTTGAATCTTTAGTAAACCTGTACATTCTTTTTTGTTACTTAGAACTACGCATCCCCGATATTCAACAGTTGGCCAGACAATGGTCTGTTTCTGCGGGTTACTACCAGCTATAACTGGATGGTTATCTACAAGACCCCCTGCTTTTAAAAACGGATCCGGATAGTCCAGTATAAGGGTAAAAATTGTGTCACCCTGGCTATTCTCAATTGTTCCAACAGATTTAAGTAAGCTCCTTTCGACCCGCTTTCCCCCTCCAAACTTTGAATATATTTTATAAAACACCAATCCCCAGATCAATATGACAAGTATGATTAAGAGATAGGTGATTTTCTTATTCTTCAACATTATTTGTCGTAATTGTTGTTTATAGATTTAGTATTCAATTAATCGTGAAGCCGAATGCATTACTTGTCAGACTCACATTACCTGCTTTATCCACCGAGCGAACTGTCCAATAATAGACCGCAGGATTCGTAAATGTTATTTGTGCACTTTTACTGGCAGTTGCCACAGATTTAACTAATGTAGAGAGGTTGATATCTGAAAAAACCTTTAACGTATCCTGGGATATACCACTTGTCAGATCTGAACTATTCCAGGTAAACGAAATTGTCTTACTTGTTCCTACAGATCCGTTGGAAGGGGCAGATAATACAGGTTGCGTTGGAGGTGTTGAATCAACAATCAGCGACTTCTGAGAATAAAGTGTCTCTGAGGTCGAATTCTGAGCTTTTACCCCCCACAGGTAATTCCCGTCAGTAAGTGTACTGGTTAAAAATGTGGTATCCACCACAGTTGGGTTAAGCGCTGGACTTCCCTGCCAAAGATCTTTATACACAACCAGGGTGTAATGATTGGCATTATAAAGGATATCCCATTGAAAGTTGACCGTATTGGAATTCGTGATGGTTCCGGGAGAAAGAAGGTTGACTTTCTGACCAGTTAAATCAGTGGTGGAATAGATCTGCAATTTACCCAAAGCCCAACTGGACTGATAAACGCTGTTCTGTGCGCGAACGCGCCATTCAAAGACAGATGGAAAGAGCACATAAGAAAATTTGTCTGTCGAAATTATGGTGTCCAGTACCATGACTCTTATTGAATCAAACGAGGGACTCACAATCTGTAGCCGATAATCACTGGCCCCATCGATTTGTTCCCACAGAAAAGTTTGAGCTGCATATTCTGTCTTTACCCCGGATGTTGGAGCGAGGAGCGTAACAGATTGATTGGTGATATTTGCCTCAAAAAAAGCATTGCATCCCGTAAGGATTACCAGCATCCAGAAAACGGATGTAATTCTAATTGTCAATCTTCTCATACCTTATGGAATTGAATTGTTTGATATTAGCTTAATCGATTGCAGAAAAAGTGTGCTTTGCAGCTTTCGCTCTCCTGTTGTTGGATTTGTAATTAACTGGAGCCTTAACGAACGAAGTCTGGCTTTGGCCTGGCTCTTTTCAAGTTCCGAAACCAGTCTGAGCTGATCACTGAAACCTCCCTGAAGGTTGATATCCAGTGTTTCGACAATCAAATTAGGCCCATTGAATACATGTTTTTCAGGTATCTCTTTCAATTGAACATTGTTCTTCTGACAAAGCGTATTGACCTGGTCCAGAATAAGGGTCGAAAAATCCTCCCCTTCTGAGTTTCCCAATATCTTTTCCAGGTACTCAACTTTTCCGGTCAGAACCGGAAGCTGCTCAGGGATCTCTTTAATGAGGGTCTGTTGCTGCTCCAATCTTCTGCATTCTTTCCAAAGGGTATACGTTTTTGAAAAGGAAAATTGGAAACATATCCAGATCAGTACAACAAGGCCTGCTGAGAGGAGTATAAATTTCTGTCTATTTGATCGGTTATTCAGCATACTCAGTAATTGATCTGAAGTTTAAAATGCCCTGTTGCCTGGTCGTTCTGCGTAAAAAAGGAGATCAATTCAACATGTTTTACCCATTTTTCAGTTTCAATAGCTCTCACCCATCCGCTAATTTCTGACATAGTGGTCGCATCCCCTTCCACCTCAATCTGTTTGTTTTTATAGGTAATCGCTACACCAGGCTTTTGCTTTTTGGTTAATGGTTGCACATCCATTAGTGTTAATCGAATACCCGATGGAAGAATGGAGCTTAATTGATCTGCATACCACGAGTAATGTGTTCTTGCATTGGTGCCGATATATTGTGCAACCAGATTTTCTTTCTCCTTTAACTCCTTCTCTTTTTTGGTCAGTTGCGCAAGTAACTGCTCATTTCGGGAAACCTCGAAGGTTAGTTCCGTATTTCGGTTACGAAGGCTCTCCCAGATCAAAAAATTAAGGAGCAGCAGCAGTAGTATGATCGAGAGAGAAAATAAACTGACGTATTTCACCAGTTTGCCATAAACAAACTCATCACTGGATTTGGTGATTAAATCGTTGTTCCCCCTTTCCCCCGAAAAGAAGGCTACGACGGTTGCATACAGCGGCAGTAGTCCTGAGGAGATCTTATCCCCGCCAATGTCGTAGATCGATTCATTTTCAATACCTTCTGCAGACATTGAATTGATTTGTCCTTTGGATAAGGTAAGTTTCCATTTCCCGGCTTTTACCGCTTTACCCTCCTCCAGATACGGTGCAAGTAGGCCAACGTTAAACGGACCTAAGGAAATTCCTGTAATAGTTAACTCCGCTGAATGGCAAACCTCCAGAATGCTATTTAGTAGGTCGGTGCGAATGATTGAAAAATAAGATCCGCCACCATCCGGTTTCAAATACTCTTTGAGAAAAAACTCATTATTATCGATTGGGATTGAACTGTTTTCAGTCCTGTTATCTTTGATAAGTACTCCCCAGCCATCAATGTGAAGGACCACTGGTAGTTCATGGCGTAATATTTGTCCGGCTTCTTTCAAATCCTTTAGATTCTCAAGGGTTGAAACCAGATTGATTTCATTTTTATGAATACGTGCATGGATGAGAGAAATCTGCCATTCATTTCTGTTTGATAGATATATCCCCACGCACAGAACCTGGGTCTGGTACTTAAAAACAATATTTTCTACAATTGCTTTCATCCTGGATTTTTTAATGGATGATCGTTGGTTTAATGAAGATATTCAGCTTAGCTTTTGTGGTTGATTTTTCCCGTGAAGCAAAAATCCAGTTTAAAACGGGTATTCTTGACAGGAGTGGCAAACCACTGCGAGTATCCTTACGATCGTTTTCTTCCAGACCACCCAGCAGGATCATATCCTGATCTTTTACTCGGATTAGGGATTCGAATTTGCGTGAGACCTTTCCGGGTGGGGCATATTGTGATATACGGGCTGTGAAGCTCGACTGTTCCACTTTAATTTCAAGGGTTACTTCATCGCTTGCGTCAACAATGGGGCGAATAGAAACAGCCAATTCGGCTTCCACCGGCTTATACGTCGTGATCACCTGTGACTGTGTTGTCACAGCTCCGAAGATGTTGTTTTGTTGCTCCTGATAGTATTCTGTATCCCCGATGCTCATTTTCGCTTTGTGTCCATTGAGCGTCGCAAGTTGGGGCGTTGATTTTAAATCGATAATTCCATCTTGTTCCAGTGCCTTGAGTGTCACATAAAAATTAGACTTGACCTGGCCTAGATTAACCCAGCCAAATCCATTCAGACCATTGATTAAATTATTAACCGTTGACGATCCCAGTGAAATATCAACCGAAGGGAAAATGGATCCTGAGGTTGTTGTAGGTTGAGTTCCCAATCCTGCGGAGATACCGGTTGATAGGGCTTTCGTGTTGGTGTAATCAATGATCAGAATTTCAATCAGAACTACCGGGATCCTTTTATCCAAATTTTGAATAAACTGTGCAAGGTTCTTTACCCGGTCATGTGCTCCTGTTAGTATCAGGCTGTTCATATCAGGGTACTGCTTGATTTCAACCTCCTTTTTCAATTGGGCTGGTATAATATGGATGATTGAATCAATGGTCCGGAATTTAAGCGGAACAACTTGAGATTCCTCCAACTCCACAATATTGCGTTTTCCTATCCGATATCCGCCATTCTCCATCTTGTATGTAGCTGTGGTCCCTGCGAAAAGTTCCTGAAGTAGAGCCTCAAAGGTGATATTCTCATATTTTAAGGAGACAACATCATCCATTGCTGAAAGGATATTAAAAGGCTTATTTAACATGGGAAACAATTTGTTGACAATATCATCAAGATGGCAATTAGGGGCATAGATTCGTATTGAATCTTTCCCAATGAGTTGAATGTCTGGAGTCCCTGTGCTCGAATTTCTGTTTCCTCTGGGTGCATTCCCGTTCATCATATTTTGTACAGGTGCAACAGGCGCGACCAAAGGCTCAAAAATCAACACTCCGTCTTCGGTCTTTCTGACCGAAAAATTATTACCTATAGCCATCTTTTCCAAGGCACCAAATAGTGGCATATTGCGGATGAAACAGCTGACAGATATTTCACCCAGACTGGGTGTGACCACAATATTTTGTCCGGTTTGCGCTGTAATTTCAGTTGCGACAACTCGAATCGGCACTTGAGAAATCGTCAGCGAAATAAGATCTGTTCCAAGCTCAGTATCAATCTTTACACGAGTTTTGGGATTAACTTCAACGTTTCGCTTTCGGATATTGAGGATATTACCCGTTGCACGAATCTCAATATCAAAATTTTCTTTCAAAAACTGCAATACATCCCTTACACGAACCCCATTGAAATTGTTGGATACCGTAAAGTTTAAACTAGGGTCAATATTCATGTTTATTGCAGCCTGGTTGGCCAATCCTCTTAAAAATTCCTGCACGGGTGCTGCACTCACTGTAATATCAACTTTATTGTTTAACGCCGGGATTGCAATTGCAAGTGAATCCATCGGGCTAATAAACGGACTTTGTCCACGAACAGATAGGCCGGGATAAAATAGAAGGCTCAGAATTACAAAACAGTTGATATATTTTAAATACTGATTAATTCGGTAAATTCTCTGCTGAAATATTCTCCAATGGGACTGGCTAGGCATAGGTATTAAAGGTTAAATAGGGAATAGACTTCAATTAATGAAGTTTCTCCTTCGGTGAATAGCTTAAATGCCTGCTGAGAGATTGTCTCCGTCTTGGTCTGTGAAAAATAGGTTGTGGCATCTAATTGGTTCGTTCTTATTTGCTCCTGTAGATTTTCATCAATCGCGATAATCTCATAGACGGCTCGTCTTCCGTGATAGCCGGTAAAATAGCAATCGGAACATCCAACCGCGATAAAATGTTCTTCAGGAATAAATGGGGCGGTAAATGCCCGCGGAAATTCAGAAGATGAAAATGAAGTCTCTTTTTTACATTTTGGACACAGTATCCTTACAAGTCGTTGGGCAGCACTCAGTTTTAAGGTTGAAGCAATCAAATAGGGTGGTATTCCCATGTCGATTAATCGGTTGATGGTTCCCCATGCTGAATTGGTGTGTACCGTGGATAATACCAAATGGCCTGTTAGTGCGGCCCTGATAGCCATCTGAGCCGTTTCAGTATCGCGAATCTCACCAACCATAATAATATCCGGGTCTTGTCTTAAAAAAGTTCGCAGTGCGCTGGCAAAAGTCAGCCCGATGGACTCTTTCAATTGTACCTGATTGATTCCTTCCAGGGTATATTCAATGGGATCCTCAATAGTGAGGATATTGGTTTCGTTCTTATTTAAAAGTTTCAGTGTTGCATATAAAGTGGTTGTTTTTCCTGAGCCTGTTGGACCACTGATTAAAACTATGCCGTTGGGATTTTTTACCCCTTCATGGTAAGTGTTGAGCTGACCACGGGTAAACCCCAATCGATCAAGCTGTATTTGGGTGGCATCGCGATTCAAAAGTCGAAGAACAACCTTCTCTCCGTGAAGGGTTGGCAGGATCGAAACCCGGATATCGAATTTGTAACCTGATTGATCGTAGATGATCCGTCCATCCTGGGGAAGCCGTTTCTCTGAAATGTCCAGGTGTGCTTTGATCTTAATCTTATTGATAAGCGCCGGATATTCCGGGGAAGGAACGATATATCGCTCAACTAATTTCCCGTCAATCCGAAAGCGCACCCTGCACCGCTGTTCAAAAGCTTCTAAATGGATATCACTGCTCTTAATCCTGGCCGCCTCCTCAAGCATCAGTGTTAACAGGTCCTGACTTTTGGTGTTGAGCATCTCTGTCCCACGATTCTGGTGAGCATTCGGATAATAGCGGGTAAGATGTTCTAAAAGCCACGCTTCAGGAACAGACAGGAGCCTCACTTCACGCCCCAGCATCACTTCTAACTCGCTACTGGTACTGTCGATATCATTTTGATCCGAAGAATAAAATTGAATTACACTTTTCTCTATTCCGGCTGGTATGACATGGAAGTACCAAGCCTGGGCAGTGGTAAGCGCTTGTTTTAACTCGGTCGAGAGCTCAATCGCTTTAGTATATTCCATAGATTTGGGTTAAGAGAAAATGATCAGAGTAGTAATTGGTTCCTGGTTCGGACAGAAGAAAAATGCGTAAGATGATTAGTCCTACGGCTAAGTATCCGGCAAAGGGTATTGTTTGATCTTTATTTCTTTGGATGAATGAAACCCCTAACCATGCGATTATTGAAGTAACGCTAACAAGCATTGTAAATAAAAGATAATTCAGCGCCGAGAAGTTAATGGCCGAGATAGCGAGCATAAAAAGATCACCTTTCCCAAATTTTGACCAAAGGCCGTTACTCAATTTCCTATCTTTAGTTTTGAACCAGACCCATAGAACAAGGAATTGAAATCCAATGATCCCAAAATTTGTCATTGTACTTCGCAGTAGTGACGTTCCAATCAGGTTAAACCCCAGGCAAAGTGAGGCGATTGTTTCTCCGGTCAGGCATATAATTGGAATTTGTCTGGTCTTGAAATCGGATAACACAATCAAAAAAAGGAAAAACAGAGATATAAGTGATATCCAGAACATTAATCTTTGATTGTTTCCGCCAGTTTATTCTCCTGATCTATTTCCCAAACATTGAAAGTGCCATCTCCGTTAAAATCAACAACTGAGGTTGCCTTTGCTTTAAAAGAGTTAACCGTAGCCTCTGTAATGGTAATCTGATAATTGGCGTTTCCTCCCTGTGTCACCAACTTCTCCTGAATGAAATCAACGGTACTCAAATCATTCGAATACTTTGAATGCATGTAAAAATAATTCTTCTCCAGGGTGTAAAGATGGCTTAATTGCATTTGAGCTTCGGTGCTCTTGGCTTTGGAAATCAGGGGCATTAGATTTGGCAAAGCGATAAGTAGGAGTATCCCAATAATGACGAGAACGACTAATAATTCAGGTAAGGTAAAACCATTTAGGTTTCCTTTTTTAGGCACTTTTCTTTCCATAAATAGGTAGGGTTAGGTCAGATGAGGTAATTTTAAAGTCAGATTTTATTCAATTTTTCGTTTTTAATTTGAGATTTGCACTATTTCTTAAACTCATGGTTAAATTGGGCCTAACATTAATATGTTACCTGAATTTTGGATTTATTTTCTCAGGTTATTCACGGTGATTCAATTATCATATGAGCAAAAAAAAGTAAGTCGGTCTGAATATGCCGGTTAATTAGCAGTCCCTCACCGATACACGTGTTTAAAGAGAAATTTCAACGACAAATCGGTTCCGATTGTCTGTCGGGAATAGCAAACAGGCTGAAATAGGCAAATAAGATAAAACGTTGTCTGCAACTTCAAATTAATTTTTAAGCTTTCCTAATTATTATATAATCAATTAATTATATTTAAAAGTGCTCCATTCAGTTGGTCTCTATTTGAACTTTACCAATTGAACTGGTGGAAATTCTGATTCAAATCGAATAATCAAGTGTTGTTATTCTATTTTTTGTTCTAGTTTGATATTCCTGAAAATTTAAGACCCCTTTTAATATGATCAATGATTGTTCAGATAGGAACACTTGTTATTTGAACAGGATCAATAATACACTTTTACTTTTGCCGGTAGAGATCCTAACCGATATTATTAATTGATTTGGGAATACTATTCGTCATCTCCTCCATTGTAAAAGAAAATCTGCCACTAACTTTGACAATCCGATTAAAATCTTTTGTAAGTTTAATCTGGCTATCCATTGATTAAATATAATTTACATGCACTTTGCCCCCTTATTGGGGTTTTAATTCGTGTAAAAGGAAAT
>Ga0118677_10012800_pt1 | contig 12229 bp, 5 predicted proteins | sample AliMusrvi5mmetaG_FD_86154 | JGI IMG/M metagenome (GOLD analysis project Ga0118677, IMG submission 86154)
GGACGATGAGGCTCTTGATGCTGCCGGCGTGAACCGCGTCGCGAATGGCATCGAGCGCGGCGTACGGATCCTCGGTGCCGAACACCAGCTTCGCCCCGGTGGTGTTGGGATTGCGGTCGGCGGCGATGAGTAGGCCGTCGGGTTCGGCGAAGCGGGGCACCAGCGCGATGCGGGAGGTGCCAAGTTGTTCCGCAAGGAGGCGGGTGAGCAGGAGTTCCTCGTTGGTCATGCGTCCGGAGGCGATCATGGCCACTTGCTGCGGGTCGATGCCCTTGAGGTTGGTGGCGACGGTTTGCAGCGCCTCGGACCAGGTGGCGGGCCGGTGATGGGTGCCCTGCCTGGCCAGCGGCTCGGTTAGACGGGCGGCCCCGTCGATGTAGTGGAAATTGAGCCGGTGGGAGTCGGGCATCCAGTCGGAGTTGACCTCGTTGTTGCGGCGGGGGGTGATGCGGTGAATGGTGTTTTCGCGGGTCCAGACGGTGATGTTGGTGCCGGTGCCACAATTGACGTCGATGCTGGGGGTTTCCTTGAGAAACCAGACCCGCATTTGGAAACGGAAGTCGTTGGCGGTGAGCGCGCCGACCGGACAAATGTCCACGGTGTTGAGCGAGTAGTTGGAATCCAACAGGCGTCCCGGATGAACGGTCAGGGTGGTGTGGGTGCCGCGTTGGGTGAAGCCGAGCACCGAATCGCCAGCCACTTCGTCCATGAAGCGGATGCAGCGGCTGCACAGGATGCAGCGCTCGTCATCGAGTCGGATGCGCGGGCCGATGTCGACATTTTTGGGTTTTTTGACCTTCATATCGACGAAGCGGGACACCCCGCGGCCATGGGCGACGGAGTTTTCCTGCAGGCGGCATTCGCCGGCCTGGTCGCAGATCGGGCAATCCAGCGGGTGATTGATGAGCAAAAACTCCATGACCCCGGCCTGGCAGGACTCGACGAGTTTGCTGGTGGTGCAGATGCCCATGTTTTCGCTCACCGTGTTGGCGCAGGCGATCACGGTGCGGGGATTCCAGAGGATGGGTTCGTAGCCCTGCGCGTCGCGCTGCGGATCCTGGCCGGGGGCGGGGCGCGGCGGCATGCCGATTTGCACCAGGCACATCCGGCAATTTCCAGAGGGGCTCAATTTCGGGTGGTAGCAGTAGTGCGGGACGGCCACCCCCACTTGGCGGCAGGCTTCGATCATCCGGGTGCCTTTGGGAAATTGATGCCACTGGCCGTTGATCTGCACGTTGACCATGCCCTTGGCGGCTGCAAGGTCTTTGGGCTGTTTGATTTCTAACGTCGCCGAAGGGGTGTCGCTCATGGGTCGTAAGGCGTGGCGGGCGTGCTGCGCTTGAAACGCCCGCTGCCAGTCGGCGGCGAATATGTCTTCCCGCGTCGGACGCGGCAAGCGTGGTTTCTGAAAAAATCAGGGCTGGCGGGTCAGGTCTGCGAAACCGGCGGCATGATTACCGGGATGGTTTCGCAGGAGTTCCGGAGAGACCATCAAGATTCCTGTTGTACCAGCGACTTCCGGCGCGGAGTTCGATCGTGAAAGGGCTGCGCGCCGGGCGGAGGGGTGGGCTAGTGGGTGTGGTGTTGCTGGTGAGGATGATGAGCGGGCTGCGGGTTGGGAACCGGCCGGGGCGCAACGGGCCGGGTAAGGAGTGAGATGGCCAGGCTGAGCACGGTGAGGAGGAGGATGCCGCCATCGCCGATGAGCGCGTACAGGGTGACGGCCGGTTCAAGCGGCACGTTCAGCTCGACTAGCAGCGAGCCGCGGGTGAAGTGGCTGCCGGTGGCATCGGTTAGCACTTGCGGGGCGCCGGTATCAGGATGGGCGGTGGAGCCGACGGTGTTGATCGCGGCGCTCACGCCGGTATTGGCGCAGCGCAGCATTGGCCGGCGCAGTTCGATGGCGCGGAACCGGGCGTCGGCGAAATGTTGCGCTGCCGCCACCGATTCCTTGAACCAACCGTCGTTGGTGACATTGACGATCACTTGCGGGCCCGGCCGCACAAACTGGCGGGTGAGCCGCGGCACGGTGTCTTCAAAACACACGCTGGGGATTACGCCGATGGAGGTGCCGTGGGCCATCACGGGCAGCGGCTCGAACGAATCGCCGGGGGTGAACGAGCCATTGTACTCGGTCCCGGATTGGTTCTCGTAGATTCGCTTGAGCCACGGCAGCGAATCGACAAACGGGATTGTCTCGCCGAAAATGACGAGCTGGTGTTTGCGGAATGTCTGCAACTCGTCGGTGGGCGACATCACCGCGAGCGAGTTGTACATGTGGCCGCCGGGCTTGGCGATCACTTGGTCCCCCTTCGGTTCCCCTTCCAATTCGTTGACGCCGTAAATCAGACTGAAGGGCCCCGCGGTTCGAACTTGGGCGATGGTGTCCAGGTTTTGTTGCCAGGTGCCCCAGCCACCGTCCGGAGTGCGCAAAATGCGCCCGCACAAGGCGGTCTCCGGCCACAGCACCCAGTCCGGCCAACGTGCGGGACGCAGCACCTCCGCGGCTTCTCCGCGGTCTGGTGACGGCCTGGTCGCAGCAGATTTTGCGATGGCTTCAAGCGCCCCGAGCGTCTCCTCCTCGTAGGCGCGGTGGATCGCGAGGGGCTCCCACAGCATCTGTGTGGCATCCTGCGGGATGTTGAGCTGCACCAGCAGGGCCCTGAGCCTAACCGATTCGCGGCGCCCCTCGCTGGAGATGCGCGCCATGCCGTAGCCTAACAACAGTATCACCAGCAGGATCGCGACGGCGAGATCCCGGCGCGGGAGGCGCTTGCCGGCAGGGCTGCCTTGCAGCAGACGCTTGCCGGTTTGCACCATCACCGCTTGGAAAAACACCAATAGCAGCGAAAGGCCGGTCACACCTAACAAGTCGGCGGCCTGGGCCATCAGCGGAGTTTCATGAAATGCCACCCCCAGCCCGTTCCAACTGAAACCGGTGAGCATCCAACTGCGCAGCCACTCCAGCCCCGCCCACAGGGAGCCGTGACAAAAGGCGGTCCGCAGGCTCAAGCGGGCCGATCCCGGCTCGGTCGGCAGGGCGGCGGCGAGCAGGCGTTTGCGGCGCGTGTGATGGGGGCCGACCGGCTCGCCAGCGCGGTGCTTGTGCCACGGATTGCCCAAGCTGGCGGCAAAAGCACCGAACAAGCCCCAGTAACATCCCAGGTAAAGCGGTACCAAAATGGCCGCCAGCCATGAAACCTCCCCAAACCAGGAAAACTGCACGGCGCTACTCACACCGCCGGCCAGCCAGCCCAGGCCGAAGCCTTTCCAGGCCGCGCGTTTTCCCTCTAACGACCACAGCGCCGCCAGCAGCGGCACCAATGCCACCCAGGCCAGGACCGCGGCATTGAACGGCGGAAACATGCCGGCCACCAACAAGGCGCTGCCGAGGGCGGCGCCCACTCGAATCCATCCCATACGCTTCCGCATGCCGCCAACATGACCCGAAGTCCGGTTCTTGGCCACTGCAAATTGGCGGGCTCCGGCCTTGGCAATTCCGCGTGATGTGCCAGACTTGCAGCCGATGGCCGACATCATCCCGCCCCATGTCTTGCTCAACGCCTACGCGCAAGGCGTTTTCCCGATGGCGGACGACGGGGAGATTGCATGGTATCGGCCCCAAAAGCGCGGATTGCTGCCGCTCGATGAGCGCTTTCACATCCCCCACGGTTTGCAGCGGGCTTGCAAGCGCCGGCCCTTTGAATTGCGCTGGAACACCGCCTTCCGCGACGTGATGTTAGGATGCGCGGCGCGGCAGACAACCTGGATCGATGAGGTGATCTTGGAGAGTTATGTTGCGCTGCACCGGCTCGGCGTCGCTCATTCCGTGGAATGTTGGGACGCCGACGGCTTGCAGGGCGGCCTTTACGGCGTCGCCCTGCGCGGCGCGTTCTTCGGCGAGAGCATGTTCTCCCGGAAAACCGACGCCTCCAAGATCGCTTTGTTAGAGCTGGTGGCACGTCTGCGCCAGGCCGGGGTGGTGTTGCTAGACACGCAATGGATGACCGCCCATCTGCGGCAGTTCGGCGGCTTCGAGATGCCGCGCGCGCAATACGAGCGGGTCCTGGCCGCGGCACTCGCGCTTGAGGGCGGCCTGCGCTTTCCGCTGGGCGATTGCGGCGCTCTGTGAGCGTCGTGGAGTGCGAGGGATTTGCGGAACCCGTTGTAGTCTAACCTAATTGCCAATCAGTGCGCCCGCACCAGGGTCATCACGCATTCCAGATGGCGGGTGTGGGGAAACAGATCGAGGGGTTGCACGTTGCTGAGTTGATAGCCCGCGGCGCCGAGGTGTTTGAGATCGCGCACCTGGGTGGCCGGATCGCAGGAAACATAGACGACGCGGGCCGGTCCGAACCTAACCAGTTGATCGAGGAATTCCGGAGCGCACCCCTTGCGCGGAGGATCGATCACCACCGCGGATTGCGCTGCGGGGAAATCGATCTCATCGAAGACCGCCTCGGCCGAGGATGTTAGAAAACGGACGTTGTCAATGCCGTTTGCCTTGGCGTTCTTGCGTGCCCACTCACAGGACGTTTCGGACACCTCCACCCCGGCGACTTGTTGGAAATGCCCGGCCAGGGTCAGTGCGAACAAGCCCGACCCGCAATAGGCATCGACCAGGAAGCGGGTGCCGCCCGCCGCCGCCTGGGTGGCGACATGATGGGTGAAGACCGCCAGCATGAACGGATTGTTTTGGAAAAAATCCCCGGCAAGGAATTGCAGGGCCAGACCGCCGACGTGTTCGCAGACGGGGGCGTTGGCGTTGGTTTCGACGCGACCTTCGGAGGCACGCAGCAGCAGGGTGGCACTGCGTTTGAAACTGGTGGCGCGGTCACGCAGACTCGCGCGGATGTCCGGCAACGCGGCATTGATGACATCCATCGCGATCGGGCATTGCGGCACATCGATGAGTTGCGAGCGTCGGCCGAATGCCAGAAAGCCGATGGGGCCGAGGTCGCCGTCCTTGGCCTTTTCAAAATGCGGGGTGATCTTCGAGCGGTAGTTCCAGATCTGGTCAGACGACAGGCAGGGGTTCACCGGAAACGCAATGCCCGCCATGTGTTGCATCAATTCTCCCACCTGCCGCGATTTCCACGCGAGTTGATTGGCATAGTCCAGATGTTGATACTGGCAGCCGCCGCAGGTGCCAAACAGCGGGCAGCGCGGTGCCACCCGCTCCGGCGCGGCAACCAGCACCTCGATCAAATCGGCATGCGAGCAATTCTTGTCATTGCGGAAAACCCGTGCCCGCACCCGCTCGCCGGGCAGCGTGAATGGCACAAACACCACCCAGCCGTCGCGCCGGCCCACTCCGGCCCCCAGATTTGTTAGAGAATCGATCGTGATCTCGATCTCCTCGTGATAGGCGAACGGCGTGGGGACGAATTTCTTGGGAGGTCGCGGCATGGCAGAGCGCCAGCATGCCCTGCCGAACCGCCGCGGGCAATCGCTTTTCGTCGTTGTCGAAGACCCAGACACGCGGCAGGTTCATAGTGGGGAAATGGCAGGGTCTGGAGGTGATCGGCCACGCGGCGGCGGCCCTCCGAGGAATCCACGGTGGCCAAACAAGCCCACAGCGGCTTGGCCGCGCCGGCCCGCGACAAGGCCATCACCTGGACTCCCTGCAGCAGCGGTTGGGGATGCCGAGCCACCGCTCAACCCGCAAGGCAGCCGTCGTCCAACAAGCACCAAACACGGGTTCACCGCGTCCTTGAGGATTGAGGCGGCGGCGAAGGCTATCACACCGCCCCTCTCTGGCCGGAAAGAGGCCGGGCCACGGGTGACAGTTTTGGTAGAATTCTCTTGCGCCCGTGCCTGGTTGCTGTTCGAATGCGCTTGTGAGAACGACCTTTCCAACGTAGGCGGACGGAGTCTGCGCTTCCGGGTTGTTGTTACACCTGGAACAACGGCGCGTTTGTGTAACAATTGTTAACGCCGCACGTCGTTGAACAACAACGTTCGGCAGAGATGAATATGCGCCAATTACTCACCAGAAATCGATGGCCCGTCATTTCCGTGGTGTTTGTCGCGTGCTTCATCGCCGTCGTCTGGTGCATGGACCCGTTTATTCTAATGATGCTTGGCATCCTAGTCGCATGGATAGGAATACCCGCGTTATTTGTCGCTGGAATTCTCTGGTTGTTTGCTTTCCACTACGGGCGCTCAAACCGCCCCGCATTGACGATTCTTTCGATAGTCGCGGCTTTCGGCTGCTTTGTCGGACTCGCCATCCCATCAAATCGCTTTGTCCAGCAGCGCGCAGTCGTGGCAGCCAAGGATTATCCATCGCGGGTCGCGCCAATGCTGGAGGCTTACCGCAGCGCCCACGGTGCTTACCCGACGAGCCTTGAGCAGCTTCCAACCAAGCCCTCCCTTCCACGTCTTCTTCGCAGCTCTTGCGGTTATCGTTCGGATGGGAGCAGCTACTCGTTCTCGTTCCCCCAGCCGGGCGGATTGATCGACACTTGGGAATACTCCAGCGAGACAAAGACATGGTATCTATCCACCTGAAATCCCAAAACAAAAAGCCGAACACGATGTGGGTGGCAACGGCGGATGAGCCCCCTCGTTCGCTTCGCTCTGTAAGACCTGCGCCACCGTGCCACCACTTCTAACGTTGACGGGGTAGACTATCATATTCTCCATGCGCCGGCAGCCTCGGTACGAATCATTTGGAAGGACAAGAATGGAACTCCACTTCGCACTTTTCCGGCCGTTACGCAATACCTAAAGGGCGAAGGGTTGCAGGTGGACACATTGATGAATGGGGGGATCTTTGAAAGCAAGCAACAGTTTCGGGTCGATTATTGCTGTCACCGGAACCCCAAAAGGCGAATCGCCGTAGCCGACCTGCATCAGCACTACTGTTTCACACCAACCACACTCTAATCGCCCGGCGGCTAAGCTCGGCGTTCGCCAAAATATTGATAACATGAAAGCCAAATCCCACGCGTTCTGTTTCGCTGCACTTGTTGTCGTAGCGCTGATTCCTCTCAATGCAGAGGAGAGCGGCCTGAAGCCTGATTCAGGCGGCACCGAGCAACTGCCAATACCTCGAGTCCAACCTCCTCCACCCATACCTACTTGGAGCGCATCCGGGACGACGATGAAAGGGGGTGACATGGACACACTGGTGGGACAACCCGCGGATATCGCGCCGAGCGCGTACCAATACCGCGCTGACCGCAAAGCGGACCTCAATCCGCCTGAAGTTTGGCTCGCCCTGATGCGGTTCGCCGGTCAGCCGCTCAACAAACCCGTGGACGTGAACGCTCCGGCGATCAAGCGTGTCTTGTGCGGACTGCTTTGGGAGGAAATCCGCCCCGTGCGGCAAATCGAATTGACTTGGGTCGCCGGCGCCAAGCCGCAGCCCGCGCCTGAGGAATTGACCGTCACGACCCTGGACAACCAGGGCAGCGCCAGTTCATGGTGGAACAACCTGAACGCGGTGCAGAAGCCCGTCAAACCGGCCTTGGCCAATGGAGGAAAGACCTATGTCTATGACCTGCAGGCGAACACGTGCGGCATCGTGATCAGCGTTGGCGGTGCCAAGAGCGCCGGGGACTACGCCGTGCCCGCCGCGCGGGTGCTGGTGGCGGATGTCTGGAAGAAGCTGGAGGCCGAAATCGAGTGGGGCTTCGACCCGGCCACTGCCGGGAAGGACTACAGCGGACGAGTCGAAACCTATGACGGCCGCGTGGCCGGGCTACGTCAGTTGGACGGCGACGCCGGAACAACGGAGAGCGGTCCCCTATCGTGGCATTCCACCGGCAAAGGCTTCACCCGTCGTGGCGTGAAGTTCAGCCTGTTGTACATGGGCACGTCGAAGTGGCGGCAGGTGCAACCCTTCACGAGCCAGCCGGACGACGTGGCGCGGACGATCGTCACCCTCTGGACCCAGGCGGGCAACTTCTCCTTCCTGGCAGCGGACCTGGAGAACGGGCCGATCCTCGCGCCCGAGTACGGCTTCTTTGTCCGCCGGACGCCGGAGGTGCCGCCGCCATCGGACAAACTGGCGACGAATCCGCCGGCGGCACGGGTTCCGCTGGCGGCCAAGATGGATTCCATCGCCGGCGCCAAGGAGCTGATGGGTTGGGGCAGCGACGAGTGCCCGTGGTTCGGCGGCAACCCGGCCGACAAACCTGTTTCCGTGAAAGGCATCACCCTCCCGGCCAAGAGCCTGGCCATGCATCCCGGGGCTGAGCGCGATGTGGCCGCCGGTTGGCGCAGTCCCGTCAAAGGCGTGGTGAAGGTCAAGGCCAGCGTCGCTCACGGTCAGAACGGCGGCGACGGGATCGCTTGGTCGATTGTTCGGGAGACAAAGACGGATCGCAAGACCTTGGCCCAGGGCGCGACGAGTGGAACCGGCTCGCAGACGATCCCTGCCGGGGCCGACGTGCGAAAACTGGACGAGATAGCCGTGGTTCCGGGCGACATGGTTTCCTTGGTCGTCGATCGCAAAGGTACACACGCCTGCGACACGACGATCATCGAGTTGATGATCACCGAGGTCGGCGGGTCAGGCCGGGTCTGGAACCTGACGCAGGACGTGGTGACCACGCTGCATGCCGGCAATCCGCACGCGGATGGCCATGGGAATGCCGACGTGTGGCATTTCTACTCCGAGAAATCCGCTGCGTCCGGGCCTGTGATTCCCTCGCAACCTCCCATCGAGCTGGCCTCTCAGGCCGCCAGCGCCCGGGAGTTCATCAAGGAACTCCAGGCTCGCAAGCTGAGCACCATTCGCCAGCAGATCCGCGTTCACGGAGAACAGACATGGGAAGGCGCCGTGACCGGCATGCGCGGAGCCAACTTGCCGCCACATCCCAAACCTCCCGCGGGCTCGGAGCCGGCCATGCAGGTGCAGGTGCCGTCGGAGCGCCTGACGGCCCAATGGAATCTGGGCGCGTGGCATCTCATGCGGCACTGCGGGAAGAACCCGAAGAACGGTCGATTGTGGTTCAACGACTATCCCTACGGCATCCTGGGCGCCGAGACGTACATGATCCTCGCGGCGCTGGACAAGATGGGGTCTCATCAGGCGGCTGAGGACGGCTTCGATCAATGGGTGTCTCTGCCGATGGACCCCGACTCAACCGGCCACCACGAATGGGCGCTGCGTGACCGACCCAACGGGCTGTTTACGGAGGGGCACGGATGCCTCACACATGCGGTGGGCCCGAACGGCGCCGGAGGTCAGATGGACGGCGTCCATGCGTTTGGCCCGGGATCCATCGGCTGGGCGCTGACCGAGCACTACTGGCTGACCGGTGATACCGCGTGGCTCAAGGCCAACGCCCCACGGATCAAGGCCAACGCCGAGTGGATGCTGCGTCAGCGGCGCACGGTCCAGGACATGGTTTCCGGCGGCGAGCGGCTGTGGTGTAAGGGATTGCAGCCGGCGCTCCAGGTGACCCCGGACAGCGGCGGCCTATGGATGCAGTTCTACGAGTGCGAAGGCTACTACTGGGCATCGGTCTCGCGTTTCGCGGCAACACTGGCGGTGGTCGATCCGGAGGGCGGCGCCCGGCTGGCCGCCGAGGCGGAAGCGTATCGCAAAGACCTGCGCGCGGCCGTGGAGCGATCCATCGCGGTGTCGCCGGTGGTGCCGGTGCGCGACGGCACCTACCATTCGGTCATCCCCTTCGCTTGCTACGTGCGCGGGTTGAGCACGGGAGCTTGGGGCTGGCAGCGCGACGGCTCCGGTGAACACGTCGGACCGTTGTACTGGGAAACGGTCCAGTCCGCCGCGGCGCTGGTGAGCCCGGCTGGCCTGTTGCCCGTGGACGATGTTCGGGTACAGGGGTGGCTCGATGTGCTGGAGGATCGGCTGCTGCTGGAGAACTCGAACGTCGGCCAACGGGATTGGTTCCTGGCAGGCTGGCAATATCAGGGCGGACTGGAACGCACCTCGAACATGCACCTGGCCGGCGATGATATCCCGGTCTTTCTGCGTTCGTTTTTGAACTGCTACGCCGTTGATATCCTCCCAAACGATGGGTACGTTTTCAATGAACACGCTGTTCACGGTCCGCCGGACAAGATTTACGAAGAGGCCGCTTTCCTTGAGCGTTTCCGCAACATGCTGGTCATGGAGGATGGGCGGAATCTCTGGCTGGCCCGCGCCACTCCGCGCAGTTGGCTGGAGCAGGGCAAGAAGATCTCGGTCAGGAACGCCCCCACCCATTTCGGCACGGTGGATTACGAGATCGTTTCGGACGTGGACCGCGGCAGGATCACGGCCACTGTCAGAATGCCGTCCCGCAACCCTCCGAAAAACGTGCTGCTGCGGCTGCGGCATCCCCAAGCAGAACCGGTCAAGAGTGTCAAGGTAAACGGCGCGGTATGGAAGGATTTCGATGGGACCAGGGAGGCTGTAATGCTGCATGATGTAGATGGGACCGTGACGGTGGAAGCGATCTACGCGCCTTTGTGATGGTGCTCTTGCCGGCAGGCCGGTTCCAGTCTGCCCAAAGCCGCACTTTCCAGTTGACCTCGCACCCCGCCGGGTGCATCCGTTCCGGTTGTGGAGCATCCCCTCACAGCCCTGTTCGTCGATTGCGATTCCTACTTCGCATCGGTCGAGCAGCACCTTGATCCGGCCCTGCGCGGCCGGCCCGTTGGCGTGGCCCCGGTGATGGCGGAAACCTCGTGTTGCATCGCCGCCAGCTACGAGGCCAAGGCATTCGGCGTGAAGACCGGCACGCGGATCAGCGATGCCCGCAACATGTGCCCTGGCATTGTCATCGTGGAAGCCAAGCCGCCCGAATACGTCCGGGTCCATCATCAGGTCGTTGCGGCGGTCGAGGACTGCATCCACGTCGAGGCCGTGCTGAGCATTGACGAAATGTGGGCATGGCTCCCCTACAACCTGCGCGAACCCGCCACCGTCGAGGCGATAGGCAAGAAAATCAAGGCAGCCGTCGCCCGCGACGTGTCGCCGGTCATCAAGGTGAGCATCGGTGCCGGGCCGAACAGGTACCTCGCCAAGATCGCCAGCAAGATGCGCAAGCCCGACGGACTCTTCATCATCGAGCACAGCCAGTTGCCGGACATCCTGCATCCTCTCAAGCTGCGCGACTTCACCGGCATCGGCAGCAGCATGGAGGCGCGACTGCAATCCTTCGGTATCCGCACGGTCGAACGCCTGTGCGACGCCACCAAGCCCGAGTTGCACAAGGCGTGGGGCGGCGTCCTTGGCGACCGCCTGTGGCACCTGCTGCGCGGCGACGAAATCCCGGACCTGCCGTCAAACCGCAAATCCCTCGGCCACAGCCACGTCCTGCCGCCCGACAGCCGGACGCCTGACAAAGCCTGGCCGATTCTCTGCAAGCTGCTGCACAAGGCGTGTGAGCGGCTGCGTGCCGAACATCTGCTCACCGGCTCGCTCACCTTGCAGCTCGGCTTTGTTAGAGGCCCGTCATGGTCGGCCGACGCACACACGGTGGAAACCGACACCACCCTCACCCTCATGCACCTGATGGAGCGGCTCTGGCACGACCGGCCCGAGCCCGGCTGCCTGATCCAGAAAGTTGGCGTGGTTCTCACGCGTCTCTGTGAGCAAGGCAACCACACCCCGCAGTTGTTCCAGGACGCCGGTGACGCCAATGCAAATGCTGGCACAGCGACCGGCACCCCACCCGGCACGACGGGCACCGACACCGATAAACACCAGCGTCTCGATGCCGCCCTCGACAAGCTGCGCGCCCGTTACGGCCGCAAGGTGATCTACTACGGCAGCGTGCAGGAGAGCCGGGATGAAGCCCCCATGCGCATCGCCTTCACCCACATTCCGGATGCGGGAGTGGAGGGGGATTGAGGATTCAGACATTCTGACCCAGGCGAATGATGGGACGGGATTAGGGTAATTGAATGAGTTCGTTTGAATCCGGGCAGGATGCCCGGTCCACGGTGGCGCGGGCGTTCGGCGAGCTCAGCCGAGCTGCATCCTGCCCGCCGCTAGCCGCACTTGAGATCATTTCATTTTCCCCGAGGACAGGATGTTTGAGGATTTTTCGAAAAAGCTCGGGCTTGCAGACAAATTGGGACTGGATGTCTTCGCCACCTTCCCGATCTTCACAAGGGCTGGGTAGTCCACCAATTTAAGGATTTCCTTCTCTTCCGCATCCGGTTGACGCGCCTCGGCCGGATATGCCTTTAGAGCATCCGGGAAGTTCTTCATCTTGAGTCGCTCGAAGGCGCTGCTCTCGGACAGCAGCACCCGCAG
>Ga0118677_10012801_pt1 | contig 12229 bp, 3 predicted proteins | sample AliMusrvi5mmetaG_FD_86154 | JGI IMG/M metagenome (GOLD analysis project Ga0118677, IMG submission 86154)
GACACCGCCATCAGCACAGCCGCAGGCACCAGCTTGACCCTCTCCGGGGCGGTCAGCGGCTCGGCGGCTCTGACCAAGACCGGCGCAGGCACTCTGCTGCTGGGTGCCAACAACAGCTACACCGGTACAACGACGATCAGCTCCGGCACGTTGCAGGTGGGCACCGGCGGAACAACCGGCTCCCTCGGCATGGGAAGCGTTACTAATAACGGAGCTCTCGTTTTCAACCAGAGCGGAACGGTCGTGGTTTCCAATACGATTGGTGGTTCCGGCTCGCTCTTCCAGAGCGGTAGTGGCACCCTCAGCCTCGCAGCGATCAACCCCTATAGCGGTGCGACAAGTGTCCGCCACGGCATGCGCTCGGTGAGTATCAACGGCGCATTGGGCAGCGGAACTGGCGCAGGCGTGACAGTAAGCAACGGCGCAACCCTCCAGTTGAACAATGTCAACTTCGCCCAAGCGGAAGCCCTGAATATCAATGGCACTGGCTACAACACAGCAGGAGCGCTCTCTGCCATCGGCACCAGCACTTACGCAGGAGCCATTACAGCACAGACAAATGCAACCATCGGTGTAACCACCGGTAACACCCTCACCCTCACCGGCGGAGTGACCAAGAACGGAACGACACTGACCTTCTCCGGTGGCGGCACAGTGAACATCAACGGCATCGGTATCAGCGGCGCAGCAGCCAACTCGGATCTGGTAGTCGACGCCTCGACCTTAGTGCTTAATGTCGCCAATAGCTACAACGGGCCGACCACCGTGCAGAACAACGGCACCCTGAAGCTCGGAGCGAACAACGTCCTCCCGTCCGCCCCGGCCACGGCAATGACCGTGCAGAGCGGCGGTGTGTTGGATCTCGCCGGGCACAACGACACCGTAGCCAGCCTGACAGTGAACACCGGTAGCGTGATCAGTTCCAGCGGCACAGGCACAGTCACCTCCAATGGTGCATTCACCGTGAACGGCACCAACAACGTGATTGGAGCGACCGCGACCGTGTCGGGTAATGCCACAGTCAATGGAAGCATCCTGGTCCATGGCTCCATCGCCGGCACAGTAAACGTGAACAACGGCGGCACTCTGGCGGGTGAAGGAACCCTCGGAGCAACTACCCTGAATGCAGGCGGCACTTTGATCCCAGGCACCACGACAGGCACAGGAACTCTGACCACGGGTAACCTTAACCCCTATAGTGGAGCAACCGCATCGCTCGCAGTCAGCAAATTGGACACCACCACCGGCGGCAAAGTGGCAGGAAGCAACTTTGCTCAACTCAACGTTGCGGGAACTCTCGACCTCTCCGCAGTCAGCAGCGTTATTTCGGGAGGAGGCATCACGGTCACGTTGCAGAATGTTTCGGGTGATACCGCAACCTTCAACCCGGCGATCGACCAACTTTGGACAAACATTGTCGTCTCGTCAGTGCTTAATGGGTTAAGTTCATTCACCCCCAGCGCATCGAACAACTGGGACCAGAAGCAAGGGCAGTTCGCCATCACGGACGGCATGACGGGATTGGCCTTGGGTAATCACTTCTTCTTGGTTGCAGACCAGACGAACGCCAATGCCTTGGATCTGCTCTACTTGGCGTCGGTGCCTGAGCCGCAAACCTGGGCACTTGTAGCGGGAGGCGTTGGCTTGCTCGGCTTTGTGCAACGTCTGCGCCGCCGGATTCGCTAAGCGAGACCATCAATTACAAAGCGCTGGCACGACGATTTCGTTGTGCCAGCGTTTTTTTGACCAGGAAGCTGTGCTTGCTACGCCAGGGAGTAGAGAATGCGGTGCTCGGTGCGCGATCGCCGGGCGCGAATAGGGTGAGGCATGGTTGCTAAATATTTTTACGCAAAAATTTATCTCCCCTAGCGCACAACTATTGCCTTTCCCTGTGGTTTTAACTAAGAGCTATGGATGGGCGTCATACCCGGAGATCACAGCACCTGCGCTTTCTTCCCTGCCCACCCCAGAAGTTTGCCAATTTTGATTCTTTTCACCCGTTCCAAGCAATCCATGAAATTTTACGCCACGCTCTTCTCTGCACTGGTCCTTTTTGGGGCGACATCTGCCATCGCCGATGAACCTTGGACCGAAGATGATTTCACCGAAGTCTCCGGTCCTGCCTCCCCTCACGTTGCCTACGGTCTGCGCCAGAATGAGAACGGAGTGAGCCTTTTGGTCGACGTCGCCCCCACGGAGACAGGTGCTGTCGGCAAAGTCGATATCGGGATTTCTGCCGGGAAAGCGCTGATTCTTCATTCCAACCAAGCCCAGGTTCTGCGCAACGGAGAGATGACGCGCTACGCCTTCGTCATTCCCGCCGCTGCGTTGGTGGCGCTCCCCTCCGACTGGGACAGGATGCGTCTTGCTCTGACGGTATCGTGGCCAGGTGGTCCGTTTGGTATGGATCGGCAACGCGAACGTTTCCTCCATTGCGACGGAGGCGCGCCCTCTGCTCCGCTTTCCATCAATCCGCTGGATTGGCAACCGCTCGACCTCAAGGAACGCGCTGCATCCGTCTTCTCGCTCAAGAAACGCATCTTTGTCAACTTCGACCAACCGTTGGATGGGGGTAAGGCCACCATTGCGATCGAAGACGCGAAGGGAAACCGGATTCGCAATCTTGTCTCTGGCCAACCGATGACCAAAGGGCCACACCGCATCGAATGGGATGGCATGGACGAGCAGGGGAACATCGTTCCTGCAGGGGCCTATCGCTGGCGCGCGGTATCGCACCCTGGGATTACCCCAGATTATCTCTTCTCTTTTTACAACCAAGGCAACCCGCCCTGGCGCAACGGCTCACCGTCGAGCAACTGGCTCTCCGACCACACCAACGCTGTCGCCGCTGCTACCTATGAGGACCGCGTTTATCTGGGCGCGCCCATCTCCGAATCCGGCCACGCAATCGTACAACTCAACCTGGCAGGGGAAAAAACCGGCCATATTGATTTCCCAACACTCGTGGGCGTAGGGAAACTCTTCATGGTCGCTGACGCCGACTGCGTATACTCCATTATGGAAGGCACGCCTGCCTATGAGCCGTTCCAGGACCTTCCCGATGGCAAATGGACTTACCGTCGCCCTCTCAACGTCCTGCGTTGGAGAACCGACGGTACCCCCCGACCCTATGATGGAGAGCGCGGGGAAAAGATCATCACGCTTAATCTTTACAACGGTTCGGGTCCGCACGGTAAATCGGGATGGGGACTACCGCAGCCCAACAACCTCGCGGGAGCGGCGCTCTACAAGGGCCGCCTCTTCATCTCGCTTCGGCAGGAAGACCGAATCGTGGTCATGTCCACCCCGGACGGGAAAATCCTGGGTGAAACCAAACTCAAAGACCCTGGTTTGATTGCCAGCGATGGCAAGGGGCTTATCACCGCATTTTCCGGTGATACCCTGATGAAGATTGACCCCGTCACCTTCAATGCCACGCCGCTTTTCGTCCCGCTTCTAAGCGACCTGCCGGTGATCGGCGACCCCGAGGAGCGTTTCTACGGCTTTGATGGCATCAACCCCACCGGCATGGCTCTCGGCAGTGGCAACGGTGAAATCTTCCTTTCCGACAACGGCATTGACCAAAACATCAAGGTCTACGACCTCAAGGGTCATATGTTGCGACAAATTGGTAAAAAAGGTGGACGCCCGATGAACGGCGTGTGGGACCCCAACGGCATATCCCGGCCACATGGCATTACCATAGATCAGGAGAACAAACTCTGGGTGGTGGAAACCAACACCTTCCCACGTCGCCATAGCGTTTGGAACGCCAAGACCGGCGCGCTCATTCGCGACTTTACGGGCCCGTGTTTTTACGGGGCAAACATGGGAGCGTTCGATACGGCCGATCACACCACTTGGGTGGGTGGCGGCGCGCTTTGGAAACTGGACTTTGATAAGAAGACAGCCACCCCCACATCGACTCTCTACCACCAGACCAAGACGGGCCAGATGCAGACCCAGATGATGGGCCATTACTGGAACTTCGAACATCGCAACGGGCGCACTTTCCTCATTAGCTATGGCGTGGGCCAGTCCGTATATGAACTGCGCAAAGATGGCACCCTTAAGCTCTGGGCCTTCTGCGGCAACCTCGCCTCCATCGCCCAAGTGCCGCGGTGGACCCTCCCCAAGGTCATCACCGAGCTGCCTGCCGTGAAGGCGCTTTTTGCCGAGAACGCCAAAAAGAACCGGAGCGTGCCGCTCGATATGACCATGGAGCCCCACGGCCTGTGGCTGGATAAAGTGTCGCTGAACGAAGGGTTGCTCGGCAACGCCAGTCTGCTCTATGTGGACCGCAATGGGGACGATATCGGCCAGCCCGAAGAATTCGAAGTGCTTCCCTCAGGGGACACCATGCAGACAGGCTGGGGTACCGGCAGCCCAACGCTTGACATGAACATTCCGGCGAAAATTGGAGGCAAGCCGGTGGTTCTTCACCTAAAACCTGACGGCTTCCTCCCCTCGGGCGCTCCTAATTACAGCCTCGCCAAGGCGGTGGCATCCGCATCTCCTGTGGAGGAGGGGTTGGTGGGCAGCACTTCCATCCAGGACCGCTTTGGGCGGGAAATCTTCAATAGTTCGCCCATGAAAGCCGTTGGCCCCGATGGCCACACCCTCTGGTCCTTCCCGAACAAATGGGTTGATGTCCACGGCTCCCACGAGGCTCCGTTGCCCCAGACAGGCGTCATGCAGGGGGCGCTTTATTTCCTTGGCACCGCACCGCTCGATGCCCAGAGCGAAGTCTTCGTCATGAACGGCAACCACGGGCGGTTTTTCGTCCTCACCACCGACGGTCTCTATCTGGACGAGATGTTCAAGGATGTCCGCGTGACGCAGAACTCCGACGCCTACATGATCGGCGGCGAATGTTTTGGCGGCTACTTCGGAAAGGCTGAAAATGGAAAATACTATCTCCAGAGCGGCCACACCGATTATCGCATCTTCGAGATCAAAGGCCTCGACCAGCTCAAACGCAGCCAGGGGACGATGGATGTCAGCCCGGCCCAAGTGATTGCCGCCCAAGCCAACCATGAGGCGCGGGTCGTGCAGGAGCAAAAGCCGAAAACCATCACCGTCACGGACATTCCGCCCTTCACCAACTTCAGTTCAGATCCCAACCAGTGGCCCGGTGGTCCTTGGATGATTAGTTGGGGTGATGGTCATCAGCCCTACCCGTTTGTGCAGGTCAAGGCATTCCGGAGCGGCGAGCGTCTCTACCTGGCCTACTACGTGAAGGACCCGTCGCCTTGGATGAACAAAGGCAAGGATTGGACCATGCTCTTCAAGACCGGCGACAGCGTGGACTTCCAGTTCTCCACCGATCCCACAGCCAAGGCAGGCCGACCCGCCGCCGCACCGGGTGACCGACGCCTGCTCATCGCGCCGTTTGGGGATCGTAACATCGCCGTGCTCTATTCCTACCGCGAGCCGGGTGCCACCGCGCCGATGAGCTTCAGCAGCCCCTCGCGCACCGAGATTGTGGACCGCGTAACGGAGCTAAAATCGGCCAAAATCGATGTCAGAATAGGCGAGGGGCAAGCTGTGGGGTCCTACACCGTCACTGTCTCCGTGCCTCTGGCGGACCTCGGTCTGCCCCCCGCGGGCAAGAGCGTCGACCTGCTCGGCGACTTCGGTGCCATCTACGGTGACAACGAAGGCAGCATGAATCTCCTCAGGTCTTACTGGTCCAACCAAGCTACCGGTCTGGTCAACGACGTGCCGGGCGAGATCACAATTACGCCGCGCCTCTGGGGAACGCTCAAATTCGACAATACATCCACGCCATGAGATCCATTTTCAAACTAGCCGCTGTTGCCGGAGTTCTCGTTTGCGGACCGCAACGGGAAATCCTGGCAACGCAAATCCGCTGCGCCGGGGTGCTCGGCAATTCCGGAGAACAAGGCAAAACCTTGGTCCGTTTCGGGGAGAAGACCGCGAGCGGGCTGGGAGCTGTCAGCGACGAGACCGGCTCCCTCTGGGACCGCGCCGGGGAGGGCGTGCTCAATCGTTACTCTCGCGATGGTCGCCTGCTCGCTTCCTACCGGCTTCCCCATGGTAGTGCCAATGACCGGATGACCCGTGTCGGCAACCTGCTGGTGCTTTTGATCAGCGGCAAAATCTATACCCTGCCCACCAGCGCAGCTCCCAACGCGGAAGTGGAAGAGCAGAGTGTTACCGCCACCCGCATGTCGTTTAACTCGCTCGATGGCTCTGTTCTGCTTGGGGACTCGGGAGACAAAGGGGCGAACTACACCATCTCCGTATACAATCCCGCGAGCCATCAAACCTCGCTCCTGATGGACGCGGAGGTTCCCAAAGCCTGGGACATTGCCTGGACTCCCGACCACGGGCTCCTGGCGGTTGAGGAAGGCAAGCTCCATTATTACCGCAATGGCAAGGAAGTGTTGGAAGGCTGGCCTCGCACCGGCCCCGGCGACCGCCTCCAGACGATCGATGGCTTTTGGTATGGCTCTTCATGGCATGGCACCCTGCGGCGGTTTAATGCCAATCAGGAACCCGATCCCGGCGTCGTGCTCGGCGGCGGCAGCGGTTCCTTCATCGGCCACGTGGATGGCAACACTGAGGTGGAAAGTCCCCGCGGGCTCACGAAGCTTGTCAACGACCTCTTTGCCGTCTCCGGCTTCCAAGGCATCCTGCATCTGCTTCAGTGGGATAAAGAGAAGACGCAATTCAACATCATCCGCCGCATCGGCGCGGTGCCCTTTTGCGAAGGCCTCGCCATCAATCGCCAGGGACAGGTGCTTTTCTACAACGGACACTGGGATTGGAAGGATGACCCCTGCGCTCCCCTGCGCGACTGCGGTGGTGGAGCCCCCTTCCAAAAAGGGCAAATCGGCCAGCCGGTCGTCTTCCCGAACGACAACTTTATCGTTCCCGATCGCTGCTTGGGTGCACCAGCCATCGTGGGCGGCCCGTTCTCCTGGAAAGTGAACAACAACTTTATATATGGTTGGCCGCCGAAACCGGACGACAAGGACAAGCCCAGCTACCAGAACGGCTCTGCTGTTTACACGGACGACGAAAAACGCATGATCCTGCTCGCCATCGACGCCACCGGCAAAGGGGAAGCCTACCGGGTGGACCCCAGCGGGCGGATGAACGGAGTGGTTGGCCCTGTCACGCTCCAAGCCGTCACCCCCGTTAAGGAATGGACCTCGCTGGCGCTCAAAGATAACAACACCCTCCTGGGCGCGGCGGACGGCAACATCATCGAAATGACCCGCTACGGCAAGGACTGGAGAGAAAGCCGCCGCTGGAAAACGCTGAAAACCGCCCCCGTCATCTCCTTCGGTAACCGCATATACATTACCGCGTCTGCTGGCAATCTCTGGGTATCCGACACCGAGCATCACCGCGTTTTTTGCATCGACCTCGCCAAGGAAACCCCGAAAGCCGTCTTCGGTGTCTCGGATAAACCGGGGGATAATCTGACGTCGCTCAATGCGCCGCAGACCATCGCCGCGAGCGAAAAACGCGCCGTGGTTTTCGACAGCGGCAACCAGCGCATCCTCAAGCTGACGTTGTCTGAATAATGATAACGGCAGCGCTCCATGGAAAATCATCTTCTTCACGACGCTTGGGCTCTTAGTCACTTTGATCCGGCAGACACCGCGCTAAGCCACCCGCCCGAGCAGGGTTGGCTTCCGGCCAACATACCCGGAACCGTCCAGACGTCCGCATTCGGCCTCCCTAGGGAAACGCTTTACCGGGGAACTAACGTCCAAAGCGTCCAGTGGATGGATCAGCGGATGTGGGTCTTTCGGTGCACCGTGGAAGTGCCGCAAACCGGCCCGGATGAAACCGCGCGGCTCGTTTTTGAAGGGCTCGACTACCTTTACGAAGTCTGGCTCGACGGCGAGCGCCGCATTGCCGGGGAGGGGATGTTCCACCCGGTCGTGCTCTCCCTCGACGCATGGTGCGGCCAGCGTGTGGAGATCGAAGTGCGGCTTATGCCCCCGCCTCGTGAGGAACAACTCGAAACGACAAAAGCGCAATTTGGCAAGGGCTGGGACTTCACCCCCACCTTGCGCACCCTCGGCATCTGGGACGAAGTACGGCTGGAGATCGCGCCTCGGCTCCGGGTGGAATCCGCCTGGATCGAGACGCGCCTGGAAAATCGCCAACGCGCCCGAGTTACCGTCCACGCCGAACTGAGCCAGGAAGTCGCGCAAGGGTGGGCGCGCATTACCCTGTGCGGCAGCCAGCGCACCCTTCCGCTTTTGGACGCCCGGCACTTCACCGCGTTTATCGAGGTGGAATCCCCGCAGCTTTGGTGGCCCAACGGTTTGGGCGAGCCGAACCTGCATGATCTGGAAATCACGCTCGACGTGCCGGAGCGCCGTACGGAGCCATTCCAACAGCGTGTCGGCCTGCGCGAAGTCACGCGGTTGCCCGCTCCCGGCCAGCGTGCCAAAGACATCCCGTTGCAGTTCGCCATCAACGGCCTTCCCTTCTTCATCAACGGCATGAACTGGGTCCCGCCAGACGCCGCAGTCGGGGAGATTGTTCCTGCTCAGTATGACGTGCCGCTGGAGGCCTTCCGCGCGGGTCATGTGAATCTCGTTCGTGTCTGGGGCGGCGGTCTCTGCGAAAAAGCTCATTTTTACAACTGCTGCGACGAACTCGGCCTGCTGGTTTTTCAGGAATATCCCATCGCCTGCGGGATGGGACACACCGAGTCCTATCACCGCCAGCTCCAATCGGAAGCCCGCGAAATCGTGCGCAAACTGCGCCGCCATCCCAGCGTCTTCCTCTTCTGCGGCGGTAATGAGAACTACCACTACTGGCACATGCTCAACCGCAGCGAACCGCTGTTGCGGGACGCATTGCAAAAAGGTCTCGATTCCATCAACGAGGGCCGACCGTTCGACAACCTGGAGTGGATAGCGGGTGCGGTAAAGCGTTATAACGAACCGGTCCATCTGATCCTCGGGGGCGTCACCGCCGAACTCGCGCCCCATTGCCTCTACCAAAACACCTCGCCCATGGAGGACGAAGGGGAAGTCCACGGCATCTGGAATTGGAACCCGCTTCTTGGCGATCACCGCTACCGGATGTTCGAGACGAACTATGATTACTGGCGCGCGGCAGACCAAGCTCTCTATTCCGAGGCGAGCGTCTCCTCCATCGCCAACCTCGAAACCATCCTCGAAGTCACAGGCCAGAGCGCGGACGCCCCGGTCCCCAATTCCGAAGATCCCGTCTGGAACCTGCACCACGCCTTCCATGGCGCGTGGGACAAAGCGCGCGACCTGTGGCTCGACCTCCCCTCTACTGAAAAAGTCTTCGGCCCCATCGCCACCCTGCGCGAACTCGTCTCCCTCAACCAATACCTGCAGGCCGAAGGCGGCCGCTTCATGATCGAGGAGTTGCGGCGCAAACAACCCCGCGCCACCGGTATCATCTGGTGGGGAGTCAACGAACCGTGGCCCGGTCTCGCAGGCAACGCGCTCATCGACTACTACGGGCGCCCCAAAGCCTCTTGGCCCTGCATCGCCAACGCCTTCGCTCCCGTCATCCTGAGCCTCCGCTACGCTGCTCTGCAACCCGACCTGCTCGACGCCGAGTTGTGGTTGAGTTGCAACGCTCCCGCCGGATTCTCCGGCCGCTATACCGCCGTCATTCTCGACGCGGATAAAGGCGAAATCGCCCGCGTCGCCGGAAGTTGCGAAGCCGGCTACCTCCAATCCCAACCGCTCGCCCGCCTCCTGCCCATCAGGATGAACGCGGGCCAGCAGGTGACGGTCCAGACAACCCTTATCGATCGGGAGGATCGAGTCATTCATAATAACACCTACCTTTTTGGCGATATCCGCGCCGCCGTTTTGCAGGCTTTTGGCCGATCCCCGGCGGAATAAAGCCCCCCCAGTTTTATGAAAATCCTCAGTGGCATTAGCGAAGGTCAAGTTCTCCAGCGTCTCGGCAACCGGGGCGCCAAAGTCAAAATCCAAGGCGAAACCCTCGGCGCGGCTGGCCTCATTCTCGCAACGATCTCCCAACGTGGCGGACCGTTGAAGTCCTGGAACCAGCGTCGCGTGGGTCGTGCATCCGGCAAAGCATTCGCCATCGAGCTTTCCAACATCCCCGCAGGCGGCCCCTATCGGCTGGAACTCCAATGCGGAAACCGCAAAGTGCGCGTCACCAGCTTCTACGTCGGCGACGTCTGGCTCCTGGCCGGGCAAAGCAACATGGAAGGCGCGGGCAATCTCTTCGACGGAGGCGCCAAGCCGCATCCTCTCATCCTCACCTACTCCATGCGCAGGGAGTGGCGAGCAGCCACCGAGCCGCTCCATATTTTGATTGAGTCGCCGGACCGTTGCCACAACGAAGGCTGCCAGATATCCCCCGAAGAAGGCGAACGCTATCGGGTGAACGCTTCAAAAGGCGCGGGCGTTGGCCTCCCCTTCGCCAGGGAAATGCTGGAACGCTCCGGCGTCCCGCAAGCCCTCCTCTGCACCGCCCATGGCGGGACCAGCATGGAGCAATGGGACCCCGCGCTCAAGGACCAGGGCGGCGACTCGCAATACGGCTCCATGCTCCTCTCCGTGCGCGCCACCGGCCAGCCCGTTGCGGGCGTCCTCTGGTATCAGGGCGAAAGCGACACCTCGCCGCGCCAGATCGCCGAATACACACTCCGTATGCAGCAGCTCGTCGCCGCCACCCGCAGCGACCTGCGTCAGCCGGGCCTTCCCTGGATTACCGTCCAGATCGGTCGCGTTGTCGGCCCGCGCGAGGACTTTGCCTCGTGGAACAACATCCAGGAACAGCAGCGTTTGCTGCCGGAGAAAATCAAGAACCTGGAGACCGTCGCGGCGATCGACCTCTCCCTCGACGACAACATCCACCTCTCCTCCAAAGCCCATGCCCGGCTGGCCGCACGCATGGCCCGCGCCGCCGATTGCCTCGTCTATAAAAACAAAAAGGAGTCGCCGACGCCGCGTCTCCGGGCCGTCATCGTCGGAGGCACCTCCAAAGCTCCTGGCGTGGACCCAGGGCTGGGCATTGACGTCCTCTTCGACCACGTCGGCAAAGGCATCCAATCCGGCAGCGAGCCGCGTGGGTTCACGCTACTCGACGCCCAGGGCCGCGTCTGGCCCCAGCACTTCAAGACCACCCTGCACGGCGACACCGTGCGCCTGTTTCTTGCCGCAAAAATTCCCGACGGCCTCCAGTTGAGCTACGGTTACGGCGTTGATCCCGACTGCAACCTCACCGATTCTCGCGGCCACGCGCTGCCCGTCTTCGGCCCCGTCCCGTGTGGGCAGCCCGGCGCGCTTCTCCCCTTCGTCACCGCTTGGCAACGTGCTGGCGTGGAGGCTTCCCCAAAACCGCTCCGCGAAATCGCCTGCCTCGATGCTACCGCCGACATGGACGCCAACGCCCGCCGCGCACTGTATTTCCGCGCCCGCTGGACCGTTCGGGCAATGGCTCTGGCAAATCCCTTGCTCAACTTCGACTCCCTGCTGTTTGTGAAACGCGCCCCAGGCATGTTTCCACACATGAGTGACCAACATTACGGTTGGTGGTCGCGCGGCGGCGGCGGCATTTGCGTACTCGAGCGCTTCAAGTCCGGGGCTCCTCACGTGCGCTGCCTAACAAGCGATCTGCCTGTTGGCAGCTTCATGGGGCCGGACCTGTCGTTTGATGGAAAAACGCTGCTCTTTGCCTACTGCCGGTTCCATCCGGAGCTGGCCGCCGAGCCTAACAAATCCGACAAGGCCCGCGTGCCAGAGGACGCCTTCTATCACATTTACGAGATGAACGTGGACGGCTCCCGGCGCCGCGCCCTCACCCACGGCAAATACGATGACTTCGATGCCCGCTACCTGCCCGGCGGCGCGCTGGCCTTTGTGTCAACCCGCAAGGGCACCACTATCCAATGCAGCGAGGGGTTTTCCGAGTCAACGCGCGACGCCGACCATCCTGACAGTTACGTCCGCTGCGGCGGGGACAACTTCCGGCCGGTGCCGGTGTTCACCCTCCACGGCATGGACGCCGATGGCAGCCATCTGCGCCCGCTGTCCGCCTTTGAGAATTTCGAGTGGACACCCAGCGTCGCCAATGACGGGCGCCTGCTCTATACGCGCTGGGATTATATCGACCGCTTCAACGGGCATTTTTTCAGTCTGTGGTCGGCCAACCAGGACGGCGCCAACCCACAACTCGTCTATGGCAATTACACCACCAAACCCCAGGTCAAGAT
>Ga0118677_10012802_pt1 | contig 12225 bp, 6 predicted proteins | sample AliMusrvi5mmetaG_FD_86154 | JGI IMG/M metagenome (GOLD analysis project Ga0118677, IMG submission 86154)
GGGAATTGGGGAACACCTCATCCAATGATTATTTCCGCCAACTTCTCACCGTGGGCGATATCGATTCGGAGACGCCGATTTATGCCAGGATTGCTGGCAGCCGCAGGCCCGACAACCGCATGGATGGCATCCATTGCCTGGAAAAGGGCGAGTGCGGGTTCTCCTATATCAGCGGCGCGAGTTCCAAGGCCGATCTACCACAACCGCTCGTGCTCACTCCCTTGATTCCCGGAACCGACCGCTTCGATCCAAAACCGTTCGGTAAGAAGGCGATTGTTTTGTGGACGGACCAGTCGTGCACCGCGCTGCCCATCGACCCATCCGGCCATGTCATCCACCTTGGCTGCAACCTGCTAGACCCCGCCAACCCCGTGTGGCAGGGCAAAGCACCCCGCGTCGTCTGGCCGGAATAATGGAAAAAAGTGGGGCAAACGGCGGCCGGAGGCCTCAAGGAGTGCGGGTGTCCCACCCGCATCAGCCATGGGATGCGAAAGATCCGCGCTTTCACTCGTTTCTTTCACTCCTCATGGCCATGGTGGGCGGGACGCCCACCCTCCTTGAGCGAGTCTCCACATTCGCCCCGCCATGGACAAACGGCCACCGGAGGTCTCAAGGAGTGCGGGTGTCCCACGCGCATCTGGAGTTTGGCCCGAGTGGCGCTAACTTAACGAGGTTTTGGGATTTCTCTCATCCAATGAACCGTCAATGATCGGAAATATCTGGACCCGGTTGCCGGTGGCTGGAAAGCACGCGCAATTTTCCTCGAACGAGCGGCCGGCCCGCTATCGCGGTTGTTGTTGCGAAATGCAATGGAGGGTGCCGCCTTCCTCGACGAGATCCAGGCAATCGATGCCGGTGATTTGCCGGTCTGGAAACATCTCGCCGATCAGCCCGAGGGCATGATTGTCATTCTTTTGCTGGCGGAATGTCGGGACGAGCACACCGCCGTTGACGATCAGGAAATTCACATAGGATGCGGGCAGCAGCGGCAGGCGCCAACCGGGGACCTCGCAGGCTTGCGGCAGGGGAACCTCCACCACCGCAAACGGTTTGCCATTGGAATCGCGGTAATCGCGCAGGCACCTCAGGTTGTCCTTCAGCACCGCATGGTTCGGTGAGGCGGAATCCCGTTCGACACAGGCGAGAATCGTTTGCGGTTCGGTGAAACGCGCGAGATCGTCAATGTGCCCGTCCGTGTCGTCGCCCGCAAGGCCTTGCTGCAGCCAGATGATTTCGGCAACACCGAGTCCGTCTAGCAAGAGTTGCCCGATCTGTTGGCGGCCGAGTTGCGGATTTCTATTAGGATTGAGCAAGACCGCTTCGGTGGTGAGCAGTTGGCCGGTGCCGTTGATTTCGATCGCGCCGCCTTCGAGGATCATGCCGCCCTTGAAAACCCGCATGCCGAGGGCTGCGGCGATGCGGCGGGGGATGGCGTCGTCCAAATCCCATGGCGGGAACTTCCCGCCCCAGGCGTTGAAGCCCCAATCGGTGACAGCCACCTCGCCGGTTGTGCCATGTTTCACGAAGATCGGCCCGTGGTCGCGGCACCAGACGTCGTTGTGCGGGTGATCGAACAATTGCACATGCTCCGGCACCGCCATGGCGTGCTGGCAGGCTGTGAGAACAGCCGTGTGGTCCGCGCCCGGCGCGTTGATCCTGACGATTTCGTGGCGCGAGATGGCGGCGGCGATTTCCGCGAACTTCCGCCAGATGATATCCCGTTTCGTGCCCCCCCAATGGCGCGGGTCATCGACCGGCCACGACAACCAGACCGCCTCCTGTGGCGACCATTCGGGCGGCATCGAGAATCCGGCGGATTTCATTCAGTGGCCTTTGTTGGCATCAATGCCGATCATCCCTTCGGAACCGCTCAGTTTGGACCATGAGAAACCGTAAACGGCTATCAGTGCGAAACACGCCAAGGGCATCCAGAAACTGATCGACATGTTGTAAACATCACCGAGATGGCCCATGATCTTGGGCATTAGCGCACCACCGGTAATGGACATCACGATGAAAGCGGATGCCTTCTTCTTGGACTGCGAACCCAAACCATGGATGCCAAGCGCGAAAATGGTCGGAAACATCACTGACATGAAGAAGAAACTCAGCATGACCGCAGCCACGGATACCCAACCCAGTTTCAATACCACAATGGCGCAGAGAATCACGTTGAGAAAAGCATAGGTTCCGAGCACCCGGTGGGCCGGAGCTTTGTTGATGACTGCGGCACCGACAAAGCGGCCGAGGCAGAACAAAACAAAACCCACATATCCCAGCAGACGGGTGGCCCCCTTTTCGTTGACGAAATAGAGACCGTCACGAAGCACCGCATTGCCATTGATCAGCCAACCATCCACGGCCGCCTTGGAAACCGCAGGCATTTCCGAAATCACATAGTTGATGAAAAAACTGAAGATGCCAGCCTGGGCCGCGACATAACAAAACTGCGACACCGTCGCCGACGAGAAATGGGGGTGGGCCCAGATGCTGTGGGCGGTGATTTTCCTGGCGACCGGCGTCAGCAGCAGCGCAGCGATGGCCAGCGGAATGCCGACCAGATAAGGAACCACCTTGTTGGTGGTGTCGAGGCTGACATTGCAGGCGGGCAGGATCAAATTCAAAATCATATAGGTGGCAAAGCCCACGATGCAGACGTTGAGAAACATCAGCAGAAAGATCGTGATGCGGTTGCATTGCATCTCGCAATTTCCAGAATCTGTGTCATCCGTGTGATAGGCATCCTCAGTCCTGATATCGGGAACGTCGGCAAAGAAGAAAATCACCGCCAGCACCAGCACCACAATCGCAATGCCAAGATAGGGGATATAGAGCTGACCGTGGGCGACTTCGACGCCACCCTGGGAATAAAAGTAATGGCCGCCGACAATCGGGCCGAGGATCCAGCCGATGCCATTGAACGACTGTGCCAGGTTGATGCGCGTGGGGCCCCGGTCCTGGGGACCCAGCACGGTGGTGTAGGGATTGGCCACCGTCTCAAGGACTGTCAAGCCCATGGCAATCAAACACACTCCTAACAGAAACGCCCAGAATTGTGAGATCTGCGTCGCTGGCATGAACCAAAACCCGCCGCCCGAAACGAGGATCAGCCCGAAAATGATTCCCCATTTGTAGCCCATACGCCGGCTGAGCAACCCTGCGGGCAGTGCCATGATGGTATAGCCCATGTAGTGGGCGAACTGGACCCAGGCGGACTGCGCCTTGGTCAGATGCAGTTGGTCCTGGAAGTGTTTGTCCATCACGTCGATCATGCCGTTGCAGAACCCCCACAGCAGGAACAGCGAGGTCACGAGAATGAAGGTGACGGCGTAGGATTTTCCGTCCGGGGAGGTGAATAGGCTGGTTTTGGTCATGGCGGGTGGTCGTTGGTCGGGGCTGAGTGTGCGGGATCTGTTGGAAATGTCACGAAGGAAGGTTGGCCGGATTGAAAAGCGACATTGATGGTATCCTCCTGCCTCTCGGGTTGACAGGCGGCGGATTCGTGGGTCTAATCGGCCATGTGCACGACTGATTCGTTAGTTTCGCAGACGCCGGTATTTGCTGCGGAAATCGCGGCGATCCGGGCCGGTTTTTTTTCGCGGGATCCGGCGCGGTGGCCGGTGTTTGGGGATCCGTCGCTGGCGCGGGTGATTGCCTCGCGGACGCGGCATATGCCGCCGGCCGGGCGTTTGGCCGCCTATCCGGATGGTCCCGGCGGGTTGGAGCGGCTGCAACATGATGATTGGGTGCCGGAATTCGGGCGTCCGTTGGCGGAGGTGAATGACCGGTTGGTGTTTGCCGCGGCGCTGTCCAAGGCGTGGGAGGATCCGGCCAGTGTGGAAAACGTGGTCACCGCACCTTGTGACGCGGCGATTCACGGCGCGGCCATCGGGTTGTTGGCCAATCCGAATCTGATTTACGGCGAGTACTGCGGGATGGCGGAGGAACTCGAGCGTGCGGTGGTCCGGCAGATCGCCAACCTTGTCGGCTACGACCCGCAACAGGCGACCGGGGTGTTCACCCAGGGTGGCACGTTCTGCAATCTTTACGGTTATCTGTTCGGCATCCGCAAGTCGATGCCGGAGTCCATCCACCTCGGCCTCGAATACGGCCAGGACTACCGAATGATCAACTCCCAGGGCGGCCATTACTCGAATACCACCAATCTCTCGCTGTTGGGAGTTAACATTTCCAGGAAATCCATCCGCATCCAGCTCACCGGCGCCAATGATATGGATCTCGCCGACCTCGAATGCCAGTTGACCGCGTGTTTCCGGCTCGGCTGCCTGGTGCCGACCATCATGCTGACGATGGGCACCACCGACACCTTCGGGGTGGACCGCGTCAAACCAGTCCACGACCTCTGCCAGCGGCTCGGCGAGCACTTCGAACTCAAGGTGCTTCCACACATCCACGTCGATGCCGCAGTCGGCTGGCCGCTTATTTTCTTTCTGGATTACGATTTTGCCAGTAATCCGTTAGGCATCATGGACACCACCCTGGAAGGACTGTGGCGCAATGTGGAGAAATTCCGCGAGCTGCGATATGCGGATTCGTTCACCGTGGATTTCCACAAATGGGGATATGTGCCATACACTTCGAGCCTGGTGATGGTGAAGGACCGCTCGTCGATGAAAGCGTTGGAGCACGATCCGGAAAATTTCAGCTATTTCGAAAAGGACGTGCAGGGCAAGAGCCACCTGCAATCCACCATCGAGTGTTCGCGCGGCGCGGCGGGGTTGTTCGGCGCCTATGCCGCCCTGCAATGCCTCGGCAAGCGCGGCTATCAGATCCTGATCGCCCACGGCCTGCAGAACGCGGACTACCTGCGGCGGCGCCTGCGCGAGGCCCACGGGGCGGTGGTGATGGCACCGGACAATTGCGGGCCGTCGGTGGGGTTCAGGTTGTATGATCCGGCGCGAGTGTCCGATCCGCAGGCGGAATACGCGCGGGAAGTGGCGTTTGCGGGCAGCCCGGATTATTACCAGCGCATCGCCCGCAACCAGGAATACCACCGCAAGGTTTTTCTCGCCCGCGGCAAGATGGGGCTTTACACCAATTGGATCCAGTTCGCCACCCATACCGCCTACGATGACCATGGCAAATGGCTCCCGCTGCCAGGCGAAAAAGCGGTGTTCTTCAATCCCGCCACCCAGCAATTTCAAATCGATCAATTCCTGGACCGCCTCCACGGCTGACCCTGCGGTGATTCCGGGGCTTGCCTTGGCTGCGGTCGCAGGCTAGGGTCGCGCCATGCCGGAAACGATGGATAGCTCGCGCCGATGGAGCGGATACGTGTGTCCCGATTGCCGCTTCGTGTTTCGCGTGCCACGCGACCACGACGGCCAGGGAGTGGTGTGCCCGAGTTGCCGCAGGATGTTGAAAATCCCCACTGCGGGCGACCGGCCGCCGCCCTTGGTCGCGTCGCTGCGCGTGACCCCCGCGGAAGAACGCACGACGCTCCCGCAGGCGCACCAGCGTGGGAGCCGCCGCCACTCGAAAAAATCGCGCCATTCGGCGGCACATGAGTGGGACAGTTCGCCCGCCAAGGTCCGCCGCGTGCTGTCCCTCAGTATGGAAAGGCGCCAGATGTTCTGGATGCTGATAGGCGGAGCGGCGTTGTTCGCGCTGATTGTGGCGGGCGTGCTCATGGCCACCCGTTCCGAGCGTGTGCCGCTCCCGCCGGTTGCGGACTCCGCGACCCATGGCAAACCGGAGACCGTCCATCCCGCCCTTGACGAACGCACCGATGCGGCGTTTCTCGCCGAGGCCGAACCGCTCGCAAAAAAATTCCTGGCAGCCACCCGGATCGAGGATCTGTTGCCGTTGGTGCGCCATCCCGAAGTGGCGGAGACCAGGATGCGCGGCTTCTATCAAAAAGGTGCCATCGATCCGCCCGGTCTCGCGGAATTCAACATCGAATCCACGGTCGTGCGTCGCGGGACGTCCTTCGCCGTCAAAGTGCGCACCCGCGGCTTCGAGGAAAAATACGTCGCTTACGTCGATTCCAAACAAGGACTCAGGATCGACTGGGAAAGCTGGGTCGGTTGGTCCGCCATGAGGTGGGACGAATTCCTCGCTTCCAAACCAACCACCGCGCGGGTGTTCCGCGTCCGCCTCAATCCGGCCGATTACTATAACTTCCAATTTTCCGATGACAGGAAATGGCAGGCCTATCAGATCATTTCGCCGGATGGCGGACATTCGATTTATGGTTATGCCGAACGCGGATCGGATGTTTGCGCCAAACTTCCGGCGACAAGTGATACCCAGCAGTCGGCCTTGATGCTGGCCTTGAAATTTCCGGTAAAAACGCCCGCCCCCAACCAGGTGCTCATCGATGATCTCGTCGCCGAAGGCTGGGTGCTGGAAAACGAACCCCCGCCGTGACTCCCACCACCTACGACAAGGTCCTGGAACTCAACCTCGATCCGCAGGTCTACGGCACCTTCGCGGAAATCGGCGCCGGCCAGGAAACCGCCAACTGGTTCTTCCGCGCCTCGGGCACCGCCGGCCTGGTGGCCAAAACCATCTCCGCCTACGACATGACCATGAGTGATGCCATTTACGGCCGCACCGAACGTTATGTCTCGGCCACCCGCCTGGCCTCCATGCTCGATCACGAAAACGCGATCCTGCTAGAGCGGCTGGGTCCCAAACGCGGCAATCACACCACGTTTTTCACTTTCTGCAACACCGTCCGCGCTCGCGGCTATCAGGATACCGGCGAGTGCCACGGATGGCTCGGCATCCGCTATCAGATGGTGCCCCAGGCCCCGCCATCCGAAATCACGCTGCATGTCAGACTGTTGGATGCCCGCCCGATCGACCAGAAGGAGGCACTCGGCGTGATCGGTGTCAACCTGATCCACGCGGCGTTCCGCCACCGGGGTCAACTCGCGCGGTTCGCCGCAGCGTTGTTAGATAACCTCGCGCCGGGCCGGGTGGAAGTGGATTTGTTGAAATTTTCCGGTCACGGTTACGAACGGTTCGACAACCGCCTGTGCGCGCTGCAACTTGTGGAAAGCGGCCTGACCGATGCGACGATGTTTCTCCCGGATGGGGAGGTCGTGCAACCCGCCGAGGCACTGTACCACCGCCCGGTTCTGTTACTGCGCGGGAGCTTCAATCCGGTGCTCAACCTCCATCTCGCGATGCTCGAATTCGCCCGCAAAAGCTTTGCCGGCCAACTCAACGCCCCGGACCAGGGCCCCGCCATCGAACTTTGTGAAATATCAATGCATAACTTGTTGCGCGGCCCCGGTATCGACGCCGCGGATTTCATCGACCGCGCCGACGCCCTCCAGTTGCTGGGAAAAACCGTGCTGGTTTCGAGCTGCGCCGAATTCCACCGCATCGCCGCGTTCCTCACCCGCTGCACCGATCAACCGGTCGGCATCGTCCTGAGCATCGGATTGCTCCACGAGTTGTTCAAGGCGAAGTGGTCGGATAATCTCGCCGGCGGTTTGTTAGAGTCGTTCGGGCGCTTGTTCAAACAAGGGGTTACCCTGCACGTTTTTCCGTGGCAAAACCGCAAGACCGGCGAACTGGTGACCGCCGCTACCTTCCGCGCGCCGGAGAATTGCCTCCATCTCTATCAACATTTCGCGGACAACGGCCGGATCCTCGGTGTGGCCTCCGGTGATGTCGCATTGCTCGCCCATACCGGGCGCGACGTTTGCCGCATGATCCTGGCCGACGACCTGCGCTGGCGCGAGTGGGTGCCGCAAGCCGCCTGGCCGATGGCCGAACGCCACGCGCGGCGGCGGATCGGCACCGGGGTTGGTGCTTGATTCGTCCGGCGCCCGGGTTCGGCGTTCTCTGATGAACGATGCGGAACTGCGGGAACTTGTTTTACATGGACGCCAATTGGATTCATCCGGGCATCATGGGCCGCCGCCACAAGGAATCGTCCGCTTTCCATGATTCCGCCCGGAATGAAGTGAAAGACCGGCAGACCGGCACGCGTTATGATCCGTCACTCCGCAATCCAAGAACACCCCCAGAAAACAGAAATCATGAATCCCAAGAGAGTTCCTATTCCGCATTTGCTGGTTGCCGCTTGCGCCCTTGCCGCGTGCAAGGGATACGCCGCGACGGCGCAGGACTTGAAACTGTGGTACGACAAGCCTGCCAGCCAGTGGGTTGAGGCTTTGCCGGTGGGGAACGGGCGGCTTGGCGCCATGGTGTTTGGCGGGGTGGACCAGGAACGATTGCAGATCAACGAGGGCACGTTGTGGGCGGGCGGTCCTTATGACCCGAGCAGTCCGGATGCCCTGATCGCGCTGCCCGAAGCGCGGCGCTTGATTTTCGATGGCAAATTCGGCGAGGCACACGGCCTGATCGGCGCGAAGATGATGGCGCACCCGCTGAAGCAAATGCCCTACGAACCGGTCGGCGATTTGAAGTTAAGTGTTCCAAAAATCGGCGACGTGAGCGATTACCGCCGTGAACTCGATCTCGACACAGCCATCGCCCGAACGACCTATACCGCCGCCGGGGTGAAATTCGTCCGTGAGGTTTTCTCCAGCCCGGTGGATCAGGTGATTGCCGTTCATCTAACCGCCGACCAGCCTGGCAAGATCGACTTCACGGCGGCGATGGCCACGCCGCAAAAAGCCACGGTTGAGGCGGAGTCGCCGGGCACGCTCGTCATGCGTGGCGTGAACGGCGAGGCCAATGGCATCCCGGGGGCGCTGAAATTCCAGGCCCGCGTCCGCGTTCTCACGCAAGGCGGCAAGATGACCGCCGGAAAAGACAGCGTTTCCGTCAGCGGTGCGGATTCGGCGACGTTGCTGATAGCCGCCGCCACGAGCTACAAGAGCTACAAGGATGTCAGCGGCGACCCCGAGGCGCTGACCCAGGCATATCTGACAAAAGCCCTCAAGAAACCGCTGGAAACCCTGCGCAAGGATCACGTCGCGGAACACCAGCGGCTTTTCCGGCGCGTGTCGCTGGATCTCGGCGTGACCGACAAGGCGAAACTGCCGACCGACCAGCGCATTGCCAAATTCGCCGATGGCAACGACCCGCAGTTGGCGGCACTCTACTTTCAATTCGGCCGCTATCTGCTGCTGTCCTGCTCGCGTGCGGGTGGCCAGCCGGCGACCTTGCAGGGGCTGTGGAATGATAACATGAATCCGCCGTGGGACAGCAAATATACGATCAATATCAATACCGAGATGAACTATTGGCCCGCGGAACCAACCAACCTCGGCGAGTGCGCCGCACCGCTGATCCAGATGGTCACCGAGTTGGTGGAACCGGGCAGCCGCACGGCCAAGGTGAATTGGGGCGCGGGCGGTTGGGTGTGCCATCATAACACCGACTTGTGGCGCGCCACGGCACCGATCGACGGCCCAACCTGGGGATTCTGGCCGACGGGCGGCGCGTGGCTCTGCAAGAACCTTTGGGACCGCTATGAGTTCGGCGGCGACAAGAGTTATCTGGCAAAAGTCTATCCGGTCATGAAGGGCGCCGCGCAGTTCTTCCTCGACTCGCTCGTGGAGGAGCCCAAACACAAGTGGCTGGTGACCTGCCCGTCGCTTTCCCCGGAGAACACGCATCCCGGCGGCGCGAGCGTCTGTGCCGGCCCCACCATGGACAACCAAATCATCCGCGACTTGTTTTCCAACTGCATCCAGGCGTCCGAGATGCTTGGCGTGGACGCTGACTTGCGCGCCAAGCTTGTTGCCACGCGCTCGCGGCTGGCACCGAATCAAATCGGCAAGGCAGGCCAACTCCAGGAATGGTTAGATGACTGGGACATGCAGGCGCCAGAGATTCATCACCGCCACGTCTCGCATCTCTACGGCCTCTACCCCAGCGCGCAGATCACACCCCGCGGCACGCCCGAACTGGCCGCCGCCGTGCGCAAATCGCTCGAAATCCGCGGCGACGACGCCACCGGCTGGGGCGTGGGCTGGCGCATCAACCTTTGGGCCAGGCTGCTCGACGGCGATCACGCGTACAAATTGCTGGCGATGTTGATGACGCCGCCCCGGACGCTGCCCAACATGTTCGACAGTTGCCCGCCGTTCCAGATCGACGGCAATTTCGGCGGCTGCTCGGGGATCGCCGAAATGCTCGTGCAGAGCCACGCCGGCGAGATTGAATTGCTGCCCGCGCTGCCCAAGGCGTGGCCCGCGGGCTGCGTCAAGGGACTCCGTGCCCGCGGCGGGTTTGAGGTCGATATCGCTTGGAAGGATGGCAAGGTGACCTCCTACCGCATTGCTTCTAACGCCGGACACAAGGCGACCGTCCGTGTCAATGCCGGAACCAAGGTCATCACATCCGAAAAGTTGTGAATGGCTTGAACCCAATGGCTTGACTTCCACCAAGTGAAACCCAATGGCGATGACCTTCGTTTCGCCAGTGCCACCGGGACACCGCTGACTTACACCCGATGAATATAAAACGGACTGTCTTTCTGATGATTCTGGGTTGTCACTCGCTCGCTGGCGCGGCGCCGGCGGATGATCCACTGGACAGTTACAATGTCACATGGGATTCACCGAGCGAAAATGCGCACGGCTCAATGCCCCTGGGCAATGGCGATGTAGGGATCAACGCGTGGGTGGAGCCATCCGGCGACTTGGTGTTCTACGTCAGCAAGACCGATGCCTGGAACGAAATCGCCGACCTGTGCAAAATTGGCCGCATTCGCGTGAAATTTGATCCGCCGCTGGCGCCGAAGGAAGGTTTCCGCCAAGAACTGAAATTGCGGGATGGAGCCATCGAAATCAAGGGGAAGTTATCGGCTATCAGTAATCAGTTATCAGTGACCGGGAAACGGGCGGCGGAGGGCACTGCAGCGCCATCAGCCACTGATCGCGGATCACTGAATACGGACCACTTCTCCCTCCGCCTCTGGGTGGACGCCGACAAGCCGGTGGTGCGTGTGGAGGCGGAATCAGCCGTGCCGGTGAGTTGCCGGGCGGAAGTGGAATTGTGGCGTCTGCGCGAGCGGCCGCTGGATCCGGCGGCGGAATACGGATACGGCGATGGCAAACACCCGTTGCTTCAGTCGTTCAAACTGACGGTTTTGCCGGATGTGGTAATAACTTCCGGCCAGCCGCAAGTGGTCTGGTATCACCGCAACACGCGCTCCCTGTATCCGGTGTGCCTGGAGGTCCAGCATCTCGATATGCTGAAGGGCAAGTTTGTCGATCCCCTGTTGAATCATACGTTTGGCGCCAGCTTGCGCGGCGTTGACATGGTTCCGGATGGCGCAAAGGCATTGAAATCCACCAAACCTGCCAAACGGCATCAACTGTCCGTGTGTGTGTTGGCTGAGCGGGCCGAGACGCCCGACGCCTGGCTGAGGGACCTCGAGCGGGTCGAGAAGACGGCGTTGCAGGCGAGTGACGAGCAGTCGCGCCTAGCAACCGCGAAGTGGTGGCAGGCATTCTGGAATCGAAGCTGGTTGTTCGCCGAAGAGGATGCCGGTGCCGCGATCCCGGTCAATGCACATCCGGTGACCCTTGGGGCGGATTCCAAGGGTGAAACTCGCTTCCGCGGCGAGATTGCCGCGGCGGCAATGCATGACCGGGTGCTAAGCCTGACAGAACTGCTGGACCGCAAGCCGCCCGCGCAGCCTGACAAAATTCCCCGGGAACTGGCGCCGGCCAATCGAACGTGGCCGCACGGGCTCACCATGGAAGCGTGGGTCAAGTGTTCGTCGCAGGAATGCGGACGAATCTTCGACAAATGCACGCCGGGACACGGCGACGGGTTCCTCTTGGATACCAACGGCTCCTCGCTGCGCTTGATTCTCGGCGCGGAGACTTTATCGGCCAGGGATTGCCTGAAACCCGGCCACTGGCAGCATGTCGCGGTGACGCTCGACCGTCCCAAATCCGGCGGGTGGGTCATCTATGTGGACGGGAAAATCGTTGCCAAGCGCGACTCCGCCACGGCACCGGCCTCGGAAGTGACGAACGGTTACGTTTTGCAACGCTTCATGAATGCCTGTTCCGGCCGCGGCGGCTCGCCGATCAAATTCAACGGCTCGATCTTCACGGTGGAAAGGACCCCCGGCGCGTCACCCGAAACGGCCGACGGTGACCCGGACTGGCGGAACTGGGGCGGTTGCTACTGGTTCCAGAACACGCGCTTGTCCTATTGGCCGATGCTGGCCAGTGGGGATTTCGAGATGATGGAACCGTGGTTCCGGATGTATCGCGACGCACTGCCGCTGAGCAAAGCACGCATGCAGGCCTATTA
>Ga0118677_10012274_pt1 | contig 12224 bp, 14 predicted proteins | sample AliMusrvi5mmetaG_FD_86154 | JGI IMG/M metagenome (GOLD analysis project Ga0118677, IMG submission 86154)
AATGGGCCTGCCGGGGTACCTGGGCGGCGCGGCCAAGGTGCTGGAGCTGCCAGCGCAAAAGGATAAGGTCGGCAAAACGCTGATCAATTACTTCTCCAAACCCTGCGCACCGACGAAGGCCAATCACGGACGAACTCGCAACCTGCCGCATCACGACCCGGCGAAGTGGCAACTGTTCAAAGACTACTGCAAACAGGATGTCGAGGTCGAGCGGGCAGTGAGGAAATCACTGGTGGGGTATACGCCGCCAGCGTGGGAACGGAAACTCTGGGCGCTGGACCAAGAAATCAATGACAGGGGGGTCAAAATTGACCGCACTATGGTAGAGCAGGCGATCGCCTGCGATACCCAGTGCCGCGATAAGCTGCTGGCCGAAGCGGTCCATCTGACCGGCCTGTCCAATCCCAACAGCGTGCAGCAACTGGCGCAGTGGCTGTCGGAAGCAGAAGGCGTCGCAATCGAAAACCTGAGAAAAGAAAATGTACCCGGACTCATCGCCAGCGCCGGATCGGAGAGTACCCGCAGAGTCCTCGAAATACGTCAGGAACTATCTAAAACCAGCGTGAAAAAATATGCGGCAATGTCTGCTGCCGTCTGCGAGGACGACCGGGTCAGAGGGCTGCTGCAGTTTTGCGGCGCAGGCCGAACCGGCCGCTGGGCGGGGAGGCTCGTGCAGGTGCAAAACCTGCCGCAAAACAAATTGAAAGACCTGGAGTTGGCGAGAGCGCTGCTCCGGGGAGGCCAGTACGAGAAGATCGAACTGCTCTTTGGCAATGTGCCGGACACCCTTTCCCAATTGATACGAACCGCATTTGTACCCGGAGAAGGGACTTTTATTGTGGCAGATTTCAGCGCGATTGAAGCGCGGATCATCGCCTGGCTGGCCGGTGAAAAATGGCGGCAAGAAGTGTTTGCCACTCATGGCAAGATTTATGAGGCCTCGGCAGCAGCGATGTTCGGGATACCGATCGATCAGATTACAAAGCCGATCCGGCAAAAAGGGAAGATCGCGGAACTGGCTCTTGGTTATCAAGGCGGACCCAAGGCCCTGGAGAAGATGGGCGCGATCAAGATGGGACTCACAGCAAAAGAGCTGCCTGATCTGGTGAAATCATGGAGGGGAGCCAATCCCAATATCGTCAGTCTCTGGGCTGAGGTGGAAGCTGCCGCATTACAGGCAGTGGAATCCAAAAAGCCGGTATCGGTGCAAGGTCTAGTCCTGTTTGAACTACGAGAAACGGTCCTCTACTGCCGGTTGCCCAGTGGCCGGGAGCTTGCCTACCAGCGGCCGCAGATCGAGCCGGGGAAATTCGGCAAGGATCAATTGACTTATGAAGGGCAGGACCAAACCAGTCGTCAGTGGCAGCGAATGCCGACCTACGGGGGCAGGCTTGTGGAAAATATGGTTCAAGCGATCGCGCGGGACTGTCTGGCGTGGGCGATGCTGAGACTGGCAAACAAAGGATACCGAATTGTCATGCACATTCACGACGAGGTGGTCATCGAAGGAAATGGCGGTGAACTGGAAGCCGTGTGCCGGATCTTGGGCGAGCCGATCAAGTGGGCGCCGGGATTGCTACTCAGAGCAGACGGATTTACTGCAGACTTTTACCGGAAGGAAGACTAGAAATTGAGGAATGCTGCACACTTGAAGATATTTACCGGCTGTTCGGGAAAGGAGAGGCTTACAGTGGCATCAAAAAATGAAACACTGCTTTTGTTCATGAACATTCTTGAGGAACTGGAAAGGATAGATAGTACGCAGGTGGCGTTCAGAAACGAGAATGAGGCCATGGGAGTTCTGCTGGAAGAATTCGACGAGCTGAAGCGTGAAATGCTCGTTACGCACGATTACCGGGCCGCGAGAGCCGAGGCCATTCAGGTGGCTGCGGTTGCGATAAGGATTGCCGAATTCTGTGAAGTAATAATTAATGCGGAGCGCAGGGCTGTCCAGTGAGACGGCACGGCGTATGAAAGGAAAAACAATGAATAATTTAACGGTAGTTGACTATCAAATGGATCCACTTGATCTTATCACCATGCAGGCAACTGCTGCCAAGGAACTTCAACAGGAAGTACCGGCCACAGTAGGTGATCCCACTTCCGACCGCCTGGGACGCGTCGTCCTGCTGGCCGGCCATGATCCAGGACACTTCCAGCTTCTCGCCAGTCTCCACGTCGATCCAGGTGTAGGTCATGTCCGCCGTGACCACGATGTCGATGGCGTTCTTGCCCTTGGAGGTCACGTACTCGTGCTTGGACTCCTTCAGGGTCTCCTTGTCGATCGAGGGGACCAGCAGGAGACCCAGTTCGATCATCCGGGCGTTGACCACTGCGAGGATGTCGTCCTCGGACACGTAGTCGTAGTCGTACGCGCGGTCCGCCTTCTGTAGGTACGGCACAGACCTTTTCAGGGCCAGCAGCTTCTGGTTCAGGTTCATGTCCTTCTCCTCCTACTTGATGACAAGCGACTCGCTGCTCTCCAGCGCCGCCAGTTCCGGTGCAATCTGCTCCCGCTCAATCGCCTGTTTCAGCCAGGTCTTGTCCACGTTCGACTCGTCGTACTTGTAGGGCTTCCAGGCCGACTCCAGCGCCTTCAGGCCTGTAAGGTCCTTCACGACCACATGGGGAGGGTTGCGCCGGAACGCGACTCTTGCCCTGGTCCCGTCCACCCGGTCGATGCCGGCCGTCTTGAGCTCCCACTGCAGGTACTCCACCAGCCGCGACGCCTTGTTCTCCATGGCGGTCCTGCGCTCCTTCAGGGCCTTCTCCTCGGCCTTCAAAGCGTCTGCGTCCGCCTGAAGCTCCTTCACGAACACTGCGATGTTCTCCGCCTTGTCCTGCAGGGACGCTCCCAGTTCGTCGATGGCCGCCTGGAACGACTCGATCTCGTCCGGGTCTGTGGCTCCCTCGAGGACCTCCCGCAGACGGGTCCAGCCTGCCGTCAGTTCATACAGCTTCATGGCTCTCCTTCCCGCCCTCCAGGCCGATGCACGCTTCCGTCCGGACGAGCCAGTCCTGGACGACACGCTCGTAGTGCGCTCGGAGGTCCGCATCGTCGGCGATGACCCCGATTCGCGTGACGGCGTCCTGAGCCGTCTTCGTCGCTCCGATGTCGGCCAGGCGCTGGCGCTTGTTCTGGACCCGTCTCCCCAGGTCCGCATGCGCTCGCACCTCGAGCGCACGGTATAGTTGGCGGTGGATGTCCCGGTAGTCGAGGCCCAGCCTCTGACAGGTGGTCGTGATCCGGTGCTCGATCTCGTCGCGCCAGCCGTCATGGAGCGGGAGCACGGCGTTCGAGATCCGGTCGATCTTGCCCGTCAGCCGCAGGACATTGCTCTCGGTCCTGTCCAGACGCTTCTCCGTCTCGACCAGGAACCGGGCCTGATTCAAGAGTTGCTCGGCGACCGTGACCGGCTGCGACAACTTCCGCTCCATCCGGTTGAATGCTTCCAGATAGGCCAGCTTCCATTGGATTGCATCTGAGCCGGTGAAACCCATGGCGAGGATGGTGAACCCGTCACGGTTCATGAGGTAGCAGCGTTGATCACGGCCGTAGGAGTCCTTGTAGATAGACTCGAAGAACATCTCCCCAAAACTGGGGAGATCTTTCTCAAGGTCATCGATGGCTCTCACCGCATGGTCGTGACGCTTTCCAAAGATATTTGCGATCTCGCGGCTGTCCGCCGTGACGATTCCGTTGGTCTCCTTCAGGATGATGTCGTTCATGGGTTCTCCTTCTGGGCCATTAGCCCCTGTGCCTCGTTCCCATACCCCAGCCACTGGATCAGCTTCCCCTTCGGAACACAGAGCGCCGTCCTGCCCGTCCGTACGCTGGGGAACCCGTCCGTATGGAACAACCGGTAGGCCCTGTCCCGGGTGATGCTGAGGAGCCGCTGCACGTCGCAGGGCTTCAGCAGCTCGGGATAGTCGCTCCAATTCAGGCAGGGGTCGTTCGCCATGTCGTGCATCCCCTTCAACCGGGCAGACGCGTGTCGACTCGACCCAGCAGGTAGTCGGTCGTGCAGCCGAACAGCTCGGCCAGCCGGACCAACATGGACGCAGGCATCGTGCGCGGGTCGTCCTCCCACTTCCTCAGCCGTTCCGTCGATATGCCCAGCAGCCGCGTCAGCTGTCGCTTGTTCATGCCCGCTCTCGCCCGTTCCGATGCCAGGATGTTCGGTCTGTCCATGCCTGCTCCCCTCCTGAATGAACTTCATTACGATGTACTGTGTCCCCATACTATTACGATTTGAAGTAGTCGTCAAGCGCGAATTGACATGCATGTTTCAAATCGGTGCTGGACATATGCACCGTTATGGAGTATCTTGTGAGTCAAAGGGGGGATTGAACATGGCGATCCGATACCGGCTCAAGGAGCTGCGCATGGCGCGCAGGATGTCCCAGGCGGAAATCGCGGAGCAGATGGGCCTGAAGCTCGGCACCTACCGGAACTACGAGCAGGGGGTGCGCGAACTGAACGGCGAGACGCTGATCCGGTTCGCGGAATACTACCAGGTCTCGACGGACTATATTCTCGGCAGGGACGTGCAGCAACAGGGACTGCTGGCGGCGTCGCGGAAGAATCCCGCGCAGATCGAGCTGTCGGAGGATGGACGCCGGCAGGTGCGCGAGTTCATCGATTTCGTCATGCAGAAGGAACGCGAAAAGCGACTCGAGGAGGAGGCGCGACTCAGGGCGAGGTCCGGTGGAACGCCGTCCGACGACAGCCAGCGGATCCTCGACGGTATCCTCGACGACGAACCGTAGACCGTGTCCCGGCTCCCCTCGCCTACTCTAGACCATTGCATTCCGAATGCATTATATCGTCTGCTATGATTCATGGTCCGGAGGACACAAAGCGATGGACAGCTTGGAGAGGCTCGAGAACTACGCCGACATGCTCGGCATCGGTACCTACCCGGTCCAGAACGAGGACCTCAACGGCTTCCTGGTCGTACAGGACGGAGTCAAGGCCATCGGATACGGCTCCGCCCTCGACCGTACGCAAAAAGCCATGGTAGTCGCAGAGGAGTTGGGGCACTACCACACGGACGCGGGAGACTCGCTCCTGGCGATCGACCACAATGTCGGACGCGCAGAGGAGCGTGCTATGCGATGGGCAGTGGCACGTCTGATCCCGTTCGACAAGCTCGTGGCGGCGCTATTGCAGCACCCGGCGAACGAGTACGAGCTCGCCGAGATGCTCGAAGTCACGGAAGCCCTGCTTCAGAAGGCGATGCAGATCTGGCAGGCGAAGTACGAATTCTTCTATGAGTGCGACGAATATGTTCTGGTGTTCATGCCTCTCGGATACTACATCGTCAAGACAGGGCAATACATGATCATGCAGCCCGCTGAAGACTTCTACGACGATGAGACGGACGATGATCTGAATCCTCCGGACCCGAATGGGTTCATCGACCTCGCGAGTTGACTCCTTTCCCAGCCCGAGCGTTCATGTCACTGAATGGCCGGACACGGCCAGGAGGAGGGTACAGCCATGCCCCGAAGGAAAGCAGAACCCCGCAGAACCGATGGCGAAGGAACGATCCAGTACCGGCAATCGACCGGGCAATGGATCGGGAGACTCAGCCTCGGTATCGACCCGCGGACGGGCCGGCGCATTCGACCGGGCGTCACCGGCAAGACGCAGCAGGAGGTCAGTCTGAAGCTCGCACAGCTCCGTGTGAAGCAGCTGGGCGGCCAGGCGGTCGTCGTGTCGCGCGAGTCGGTGGGCTTCTGGCTCGAGCAGTGGTTCGATACCTATTACAAGCCGCACCGCAAGGCAAACACCGTCGCCAAGGTGGCAGGGAGCATCCACCGGATCAAGGCGAGTCCGCTTGCTGAGATTCCGCTATCCCGTCTGACGCAGGACGAAGTCCAGAAGTGGATCAATTCGTTGGGAACGCTACTTGCCGAGGCGACTATCCGCACGACGCTATGCACGCTGTCGATGTCACTCGAGCGCCTGGTCAAGCAGAAGAAGCTCGTCTTCAATCCCGCCACGGACGTCAAGGTGCCCCTGAACGCGCGCAAGGCCGAGGAGGCCCGGGCGATGGACCCGGAGGTGCTGAAGAAGTTCCTTGCGGCCGTCGAGAAGTCACCGTACCGTGCGCCGATCCTGTTCATGCTCAACACCGGCATGCGCTCCGGCGAGATGTGCGCGCTCGACATCGAGGACTACCAGCCGCGGATCCGTATCTGCAAATCGTGGTCGAGTGCTGCTAACGCGGTTCAGCAGTCCACGAAGACGGCATCCTCCACTCGAACCATCCCTTGTCCGGCTGCGCTCGACCCGATCATGAAGCGGCATATGTTCTCGCTGCATCACAAGGCGCCGACCGACCCGCTGTTCCAGACGGTCACCCGAGCGCATGGCCGGCTGAAGCCGACACACCTGGATGACATCGTCGGAAGGATTGCGGACGAGATCGGTGAGGAATGGATTACGCCTCACAGCCTGAGGCACACTTATTGCAGTACGCTGTTCCGGCAGGGCGTGAAGATCAACGTCGTGTCGAACCTGCTCGGTCACAAGGACGTCTCTACCACCTACGGCATCTACATCCACATGGTTCCTCAGGAACTGGACGAGGCGGCCGAGGCGATTGGGAAGGTCATGCTGGGCGGGTAGGGCGGCGTTATATTTCAATAGGAGATGGCGGCGGATTCACTGAGGATGGCATCAGTAGTGCGGACATTGATACGGTGTATAATATATGTGTTGCTGTCTATGATTTGAGTAAGCTGACTAGTTTCAATTATCCAAAGTGTTCTGGCCGATTGTTTATACCCCCATAAATGGAGGACGAACTGGTTTGAAAGACGAATCCACCAAGCATGTTGTTGATAGGTTGCAAAAAGAACCGATAGCCTCTTCTGAAATGCAAGGTGCGGATTCTATGCGCATAGCAAGTTTACTTGAGGAAAATAGAATTCGAGCCAATGAACTTGTTTTAGCAAATAAGGAACTGGCCTATCAGAACGCCGAGAAGGAAAAGCGCGCCGCCGAACTTGTCATCGCCAACAAAGAGCTGGCCTATCAGAACGCCGAGAAGGAAAAGCGCGCCGCCGAACTTGTCATCGCCAACAAAGAGCTGGCCTATCAGAACGACGAGAAGGAAAAGCGAGCCGCCGAACTTGTCATCGCCAACAAAGAGCTGGCCTATCAGAACGACGAGAAGGAAAAGCGAGCCGCCGAACTAATAGAAGCTCAGAATCTCTTGTTTCATGAGAAAACGCTGTTGAAGAATACAATCGCCTGCATCGGAGATGGCGTCGTTTCGATCGACATTACTTATTCCGTTGTTCTGCTCAATGGGGTCGCTGAATCTTTGACTGGATGGACATTGGGTGAGGCTCTTGGTAAGCCGCTCTATGAGATCTTCAATATAATGAATGAGTTCACACGGAAAATGGACGGGGACATTGCACACGACGTCATTACGAGCGGCACAATCCAGAAGTTGGCCAACCATACCATCTTGATTCGGAAAGATGGGAAGGAACTTCTGATTGAAGACAGTGCCGCTCCGGTTTTCGATATCTCTGGAAGAGTAGTCGGTGCTGTCATCGTATTCAGGGACTATACAGAGAAATGGGAGCACCTCAAGAGGATCGAATATCTGTCTCTTCATGATGAACTGACTGGGTTGTTCAATCGAAGGTTTTTCGAAATAGAACTGAAAAGACTGGATACGAAGAGGAATCTTCCGCTGAGTCTGATCATGGGGGATATCAACGGACTGAAACTGGTCAATGACTCCTTCGGTCATGAAACGGGCGATGAACTTCTCAAGAAGGCCGCTGATGCGATTTCCCGCGCATGCCGTTCGGATGAAATCGTTGCAAGACTTGGGGGAGATGAATTCATCATCCTTCTTCCCCATACCGGAGCAGCCGAATCAGAGCGGGTAGCTGATCGCATCAGGGAATTCGTGGACATGGAGAAAGTCAGAGGCTTGAGCATTTCGATTTCCTGCGGGGTTCACACGAAGACTCAGGAGCAGGAGGATATGCGAGACATCTTCAAGAAGACGGAAGATCAGATGTACAGGCGCAAGATTCTCGCGAGCGGTAGCATGAGAAGCGCGACGATCAGCATGATCTCCACCACGCTTTTCGAGAAGAACGAAAGGGAACTGATCCATTCGGGCCATGTGGGTGCCTTGTGCTTTGAACTTGCCGGCAAGATGAACTTTAGTATCGAAGACGCGAAGACGATGAGGCTGGCCGGACTCATGCACGATATCGGGAAGATCGGAACTCCGGAATCGATTCTGAATTCATCCGGAACCCTCAGTGACGAGCAGTACAACGAAGTCAAGAAACATCCTGAAATCGGTTACAGGATATTGAGTTCTGTTATTGAGTTCTCGGAGATATCACGATACGTCCTGGAACATCATGAAAAATGGGACGGAACAGGATACCCGCAAAGCCTCAAGGGAGAAGCCATCTGCGTTGAGGCGAGGATGATTGCCGTTGCGGATTCATATGACGCGATGACAAGCCAACGCACGTATCGAAAAGTCCTAAGCCGAGAAGAAGCAATCATTGAAATCATGAGATGTTCTGGCACGCAATTCGATCCTGCGATTGCCAAGGTATTTGTGGAGCAGGTCATCCCGAATTATCGTCAAGCTCATCCATGACCGCTAGTGACCCCCTGTTTCCAGGCTGTCCTTGTTGTCCACTTGTTGTCCAATGGGGTGCAATCTGGTCAAATTCGGTGCAATTGGGTTGCCTATTTCGCATATCTCTAGAATGTTGAAACCCCGCAAGCCTTACAGCGAGCGGGGTTTCTGGAGCCCTTAATCGGAATCGAACCGATGACCTCATCCTTACCATGGATGGTTATGAATTCCATATATCCTTTATAGAAGGGCATTTCGCTATATCGTGTAGCCTAACTGTAGCCTAAGTCAATAATGGGGCTGTGACCAAAAGGGACGTCACCCATCCGATTTCTGGGTACTTATACGCCGAATATAGTTATAATGGCCTTGTGGGGTTACACCATGACACTTGGACAGCGTCTGAGGATGCTGCGCGAGGAGAGGCGGTTGCTCCAGGCGGACGTCGCCAAGGAGGTCCAGGTATCCTCCCGGGTGTATGCGTACTACGAGGCGGACGATCGGTTCCCGAAGGATTCGGCGCTGATCGCCAGAATGGCAACCTTTTTCGACATGTCTACCGACTTCCTACTCGGGAACTCCGAGGAGCGCAAGGTCGACTTGAGCTCCATTGAGATTCACGCGCACCGGATGGAGGGGATAGGAGACGATCTGCCGGAGGAGGCGCAGGAAGAGCTCAGAAGGTATTATGAGTACCTCAAAGTGAAATATGGAAGTTGAGGCTATATGATATGCGTGGAACGGCCGATGATTCCAAGGCAAACATTCATCTGAAGGGAGGATTTTCAGAAAGAAATGGTATTGTGTCGCTTAGCAAAGTAATTCAAGATAAATCATTGAACTTGAGAACAATTAACAGATTATACAACTTACTTTCTGATTTGATACAGCAGTCTTTTTCTGCATGTACACGCGTGAAGTATAAAGGACAAGATGTACATAATTTGAACTGTCTAGTCGTACACATATACACCGACCTAATGTCAATGAAAGTTGACGACTTACCGATTCAAAGACACTCTGGAGCGGGATTATGGTTGAATACCCAAAAGGTAGAATCAGACTTGCATTCGATTCTCGAGTTCGGTTCACTTTCTGAGACATTTGACCTTATCGAAGGTGTCGCGCAACATCTCTCATCATCATATGGAACTAATCATCCAAGACTCCATCAATTCTATACAAGGGAAATAAATCGATTATTTGAAGAAGAATCTGTTACTTTCACGCTACTTAATGGCCAGATTATTCCTAATGTAAGCCCTGAAGAGAAAATCGATATAGAGCAAGCACTCGATCGAAAGGATACCTCATCGATTCATTTATCAAACGCACTGAAATTTCTTTATGATCGAGAAGACCCTCAATACGGAAATTCAATAAAGGAGTCTATATCTTCAGTGGAAGCTGCATATCGTAAACTAACCGGACAGAAAGACATATCAGTAGCAGATGGTATTACCCATCTTAAGCGAAATGGGTTCTATATACATCCAGCACTCGAAAAATCAATCAATGCACTATTTGGATATGCCAGTGATCGATCAGCCGTAAGACATGCAGCTAAGTATGGCGAGCCGATCGTCAATCAGGCAGAAGCGAGATTTGCATTAGTTTGGTGTGCTGCGTTGATTAACTATATTCAGACCTTCCAATCATGAAATAGACGTTGAGGGGAGGAATTTAGTTGAATAATAATCTTCTCTATTTTCCATCAATAGAATTCAGGAATGACGCTTGGGTCAAGACTAGCCTATTGCTTTGGGATTGTATCTATCGAATTAAGCCAGGATCATATACACCACATGATTCGAATGAAATAAACGAGGCCGAGGCTGAAGGCTATATCCGCAACATTGTTGTTGAGAAGGTAGATATTCAAACAGCGTGTGGGGAATTTATCAACTTTCTCCGTAATCTTCCATTTCTTCCAGCAGGGTTTGACGATATTCAATACGAGCCGGTGCACGAGGAGAAGATTGATAGCGTATTGTATCCTTTACTTGAAGCTATTGCGGAAAAATATGAAAACCATTTCTTCCATCTTCCTCGCCAATATTCAAGAGGGTATATGTATTATCTATCGAATATCGTGGCTAAAAGAAGGTCACTTGTGCGTGCAACAGATGATTACCACAGTTGGATAATAATGCCATACTTCACAGAGCAAGCAAATTTCGGCGAAAATGTATATGATGAATTTTCGCGAATGTATTATGCTAGTATTATTATGAAGGATGTTCTTCCTCTTAATGCTGGTTGTGCATCAATGAAGGACATAATTCAATTTGTTAGCAAAAGGAAGGACGAACGAGAGTGCTTTAGAAATACTCTTAATGAATTCACTTCGGAATTATCACTCATAAATAATCAAGAGCATGCATTAGCGCTGGTCAATGATTATGAAAAAAAACTGCGAGAGGCAAAAACAGATTTACGTAAATCAATGGACTTCTGCAACTCTACAGAACTCAACTCATTATTGACAGTCGGACTACCAATTAGTGCGACTGCTATATTGGCGTTTTCAGATACAGGTAATCCGTACTCTTTAGCAAAGATACTCGGCTTCGCATTAATTGGTGCTGTAGCTGCTTATAGCGATTATAAAAAGGTCGTCAAAGATAAGCGTAGAAGTAATATGGGTTCATATTTGCTAGATATTGATGAGATGCGTATTCGACAAGGTTATATTCCCAATTTGTCATATACATTTAACGAGTTTATGAATGACTAGATTGCCTTGTCGCATTATGAATTTTATACCGCAATAATGAATGCAAATTCTTTATGAGGCTAATCTTGATATATGCCATTGATTACATAGGGGCTGCTGAATATTCGGACATTTATCAAGCCGCACATTCCATCGACCATCGAGCCGTGACCTGAGACCCTTCGAAAAGCACTCTGAAAAATGCGAAAAGAATATTCCTCATCCATTTCTCCAGGTTCATGACGAGGAAAGTGACATGGATCGCGACTTCACTGGTGTTCTGCAGACGGGTCATCACACGGCCAAGGCCGTATCTCCGCTTGCTTTCCCCGAATTTCCCCTCGACTGCGTTCCGTTCTCCGGCCTCATCCCGCTCCTGGCGCTTCTGTTCGGTGTAGAGAGCCTTGTCCTTTGGCGGTCGTCCCAGCTTCGGTCCATTCAGTCGGATGCCATGCAGTTCGCAGTACTGAAGGTTCTTCCGGTTCCGGTAGATCTTGTCCGCGAGAATCCGCTCCGGGTAGTGTCCCGTGCTTTCCCGTTGCCGCTCCGCCGCGGCGATGAGATCGCCTGCTTCGCTGAAGGCATCCCAATCCAATCGCTCGATTCTCGAATATCCATCGCACATCCCGATCGAGATCTTGGCGCCGAATTCCACGTTCGCTGTCTGCTTCCCTCGGACGATCGGTCTCACCCAGGGCTGGTGGATGCTGACGATGCGGTCGTCGATCCGGTGGATCCCGGTGTCGTACATCTCCTTCTGCTGCCGGTAGAGTTCCTGAATGGTGCACAGATACTGCATCATCCGCTCATCAAGGCCGAACGGGGACACCGCAAGGAGCTTTCCCACGGAATCGAGATCCCGGCGGACG